>Ga0099825_1007869_pt1 | contig 12823 bp, 3 predicted proteins | sample SiratroredBW_FD_76838 | JGI IMG/M metagenome (GOLD analysis project Ga0099825, IMG submission 76838) | Root nodule microbial communities of legume samples collected from California, USA - Siratro red BW | ecosystem: Host-associated > Plants > Roots > Nodule | place: USA: California | collected...
ATATGACTTGTCCATTTTTATAAAAAAAAATATCAAATTTAGTATTTCACATTGAAATTGTCCTAGTTTAAGAAATTTCCCCGATAAAGTGCTTCACGGACATAGGGTTATTTCCTCAAAGATCAAAGAATTCCTTTTCCTGCTGCCTTTGATTTAAAGAAAGAATAAAATAAATTTGATGATGACGGCAGAGTTACATATGCAGTAGAACAAATAATTCAATAGCATGATAGCTCAAGCAATTAGTTCCTTATGAAATAGACCAAAAGGACCTATCATCTTCAAGCTAATCTAAAGCTCTTGGTTTTCTTAGTTATGCAACTCCATTTATTTTACGAACTTATTCAACGGACAAAATAAATTCGTATTTACTGTATCTCTTGGAGAGGTGTAGTTTAATTTGTGGGCTCTCTTCAGAAGGATTTCTTCTCGTTACCAGGAAAAGTTCAAGTGACTCAGACCAGGAGCTCGCAATTTATCAAAGCACCACTATTGACCAAAATCATACAAGTGAACTCTATACCATATTCAGCAAAAAAACCTTATAGAAATTAAATTTATAGGTCATTCTCATTTCATTTTTATTCAGTGTGTGATTTCATATTCACACTTGTCTTCTAGTAGCTAATATCAAATGGGTTGTACTTCATATGGTAACACAGTCAATCACCCCAAGCTCAATTACTGATTTTGAATCTTCAAACTAAGCAGTACTCTTTCCAAAATACATATAAGTTCTCTTCGTAAAAAACTAGACAATTCCAAAACTACTATGCTCTGTATCCAAACTAAAAACATTATCCCTCTACGTGTGTAGCATTAATATAAGCCAGGCTTTTGAATGGTACCATCCTAGTTTCAGATTCACTCCAAATCCATTAGATTTGAACATGGACTATATTGTGAGGATATGTATGGTGATAATTGCAACAAGCTTTTCCATTATTACCCAAGAAATTAGGAAGTTGGATTAGAATTTGGAATCCTGAATAAATCTTCTCGTGTGACATTGTCACTGCATGAAATCCTAGTTCTTTAATTAATTCTATCAATATAAAGTGAGAGTTAGTAAAGCATTAGATTTTAGCACATGATTATGGAGGTTTTTTCTTACACGAGAGGATTCATTCTAGTTCCTGAACTGATTTAAAAGGGACACTGGTTGTTACGGAAATATTTCGAAAGCTAAGACTTCGTGATAGTTCCAAAACTACACAACGTTTACTGAAGAACATGGTTAATCTATGTAATATAAGAAAAATGTCTGCATGACGACGAGTCATGCAATGTGTGAATTGAAAATATTGAGAATTTAAAAGCTAGTGGTATGACAGATGTTTAACAATCTTTTTGGATTATCTATTTTTACTATTAGATTTAAGCTATTTTTAAAATTTCAACTCAATTTATTATTAAGAAAAAACACCTTTCTAAAAGTATTTAGAAATCAATTTGGGAGTATTAAAGTAGAATATATTATTTGTATTATTTTTTAGATTATTTAGGAAATTTAATTATTTTCTCATATTTTGATGTTTTTAATTTTAGATAATAAAAAAATTAAAATTTGAGCTCTAATGAAAAGGAAAAAAAAAAAACCAATCAAAATCACCTTAGAATTGCCCTCTCCTTAAGAAAGAAAAAGGGATTTTACCCCTTTTCTTCGCATTGTAAATCCAATCTCCTGGTCCCTTAAATTATCTTGATTTTTAATTTATTTTTAAATGAATTTAAACTATTTAAATTAAATTGAATTTTAACTTGATTTATCCTTACAAAATCATAGAATATTCGACATCATACATATCATACTCGATTCACGATTCACCAATTCAAGAATACATTCATATAGGTCAGTCACAACTTACTCATGGTAACTATTCGCACATATTTTTATTCAAATAAAAAATTATCAAAATGAGTATATAAATTATTCTTATGTAGAGAATATGATGAAAAAGGATTAACCAGTCAAACAATTTCATGCCCTAACTCTATATCTAAACAAAACATAAAACAGTCTAACAGTAAAAATGGTATTCTTGCTAATTTAAAAAATATGTAGTTTTATTTTTAGGATCCCATAAGAATTTATTACACATAAACATGGACCACATATTTTTTTTTTTTTTCATTTCGTATTATTCATGTGTTAGTTCTCCTCCCACATTTTTGTTTCCCAATTTATTCAAATCTCCTTTCATCTCCTTGTGATGTTGTTTGACATTTACAAAATGATTTCTATTTCATATCTAATTTTATTTTCATCAATTTCAGTTTTTTTCAGCATCCTATCAACATATCTCTACCTTAAACCATTTTTTCTTAATTTGACTACAACTCTTGCACCACATGTCACCATGCATCTTTTTAGGAGCTAACAATTTTTTCAAATAGGATTAAATATGACGTCTTGAAAGATTTTTCGTGTGCATTTCTCTTTAGTAACTTTCCACGGGATGGATTTATTATGACAATTCCCACGCATCGTTCCCAAAATTAAAATCATATTTTTTTCCTACTCAAGCTTTTTCTACACTTCTTAACCCAAGCATACAAAATAAAAAATAAAAAGTATTAAGATACATAGGAAAGCAAACACCAGAAAACTAATTGAAAGGCAATTTAAAGTTACAATGAAAGTAATATATAATACTTTTTTTATGTATTAATTATCTTTTGTAAAAGATTGAAGCAATGTCAAAATATTACATGTTTACTTTTTTTGTCTGGTATTAGAATCAAAATTATAAATTTGATTTCATAGTAAATAAGTAAGAAAAAATTGTTGTTATAAATATACTTAGATTATTTTATAATAGAGATAGCTCTTGGATTATCAATAAATACTTTATTCATCAATACTTTATCTGAATATCTCTTTCTTAACGAAAATGATAGCTACATGAAGAATGTTGTACATAATCCATCCATTTTTAGGAAAATCAAAACCGTGAAATTGATACACGTTTTAAGAATAATAAGCCTCTAATCCCAAATCTAACAATTTGGGTAGGAAAATCAAATATAGAGAAAATTAAGAATGTGGACCTAAGACTTAAGTGGGAATTTCTCAACATAAGGTATCTATGTGATTTTTCTCAAGATTTTACAACACTCTTAAGTGCTCTGCATATTTTTTGGTTTTTAAATCAACAAATTGAATCCATGTTCGTCTTTATCTTATAAAGTTCATTTTAAATTCTATACTCATGAGATCGAGTTCATCCTAGGAGTTCAGTTGTGTCTAAAAATACATAGCAAATTATATAACAAACTGAAGACACTTAAAACTACAATTCCGCCGAAGAGTTTGTTCAAATTCAAAGAAAAACTTCTCCAATACAATAACTACTACGTATAATTTTTTATCTTGAACAAAGACATTATTTTCCTTCATATGCAAGTTTATAGAATGGGAATGTCCCCACCAATATACGTTATTTTTACAAACTCTTTTTTGTACTATAGTAAAATATTCATTATGAATCTATAGTAAGTTTTGTTTTATAACTTTCAATAGTTTAATTTAATTTTTTGTCGAAGTCAACCTAAAACAAGTAATTCATACAGGAAAATTCTCCACCACTTTAACTAGTATAGATCAAACAAAGTGATTAAAAGTCCAAAATTCAATATGCATTAAGGAAAGTTTGCCCTTTACCTACCTTGATGAATATGGCAAAAGCACGGGTGATGGATAAAAACTCAGAAGTCAAACCTTGATGAATTAATAATAGTAATAATAATATAGCAGCTATAATTATGATAATAAGTGGTTAACATCACGTAAACGTCATAAACAATGGCTTATCACGGATTGATTTTAAAGTAGGTACTATAGGCACAGACACGCATGCAAGGGTTGACCAAAATGTCAGTTCTTAAAGCAATAAACTGAATTTGTTTCTGGAGTAATGGAGATTAAAATAGAGCAATACTCACTCAAGTTGATAATATTAAGATTTCTCGTTTGTCTTTCCTCTCCCAAAAAAATTAAATAAAGAAATAGATGGTGTTGATTTGGCTCAAACAAACTAAATCCTCAAGCACTTACGCGGATACGCTGAAGTTTTAATAATTTTTAATCCATAAAAAATTGTCAAAATTGTTCCTCTCAAACTAAAATACATGTTAACAAAATATATGAATAAAATGAGGGTTGTTTTGATTAAATCTATGACATATTCAGTCAAATAGTTCTTTTTTTTTTAATTTTATTTACATAAGATAAAATAAGATAAAAACCAATTGGATTTTAGTCTTGTTTTTATTTCTTCTTCTCCTCCAACATCCCGTGCAATATCACCTTGTATCATTCCTTATTTGTGCATGACAAAATGTATTTTTGGTTCATAACTGAAACGTGTAACATGATGTCTAGATTTAAGCCATGATTCACGATCTCATGTTAAAATGTGTTGCAGGATGGTGAGAGCACGTAATCCATTGTGATTATTAACATAATCATTTATATTTTTTTTATTTCGAAAAGAGTCACATAATTGATTATGCAGATAATCATACTTTTTATGTGATATTCTATTGAAGTATAATTAATTATGTTGAGGTCAATAATTGAGTGCGTGCTTCTCTTTTAATACAATGTTATCATTGTTATATATCTATTCTATTACCATGATGCATGGTGTAGGTTTAATTTTTTATATGTTATATAAATTAGAGGGATAAAAAAATGTCCAATATTATTCTGTGCAAGTACGTAGTTATTTCTATTATTTTATCTTTTTTATTTTAATTATTGTAATATAACTTTTTGTTTGCAGCTATCTGCTTTTAGTTTTGTTTGTATATCTAATTTTAATTAGTGATACTCAAATTAATTAAGTCAATTATTTTAAGTTTTAATTAATTTAAATTTTTAAATTGCATGTTTTGGTCATAATTCATTACTTGGATGCGCTCCCTGTCTAAAAGCTCATTACATATTGTTATATCATTTCCTGTTAGGATTGTTGAGTCTATTTTTCTAATCAACCACCTGGGTCAAAGATTCATTTTTTTTTTATTTTTCTCTTACGGGGGCAAGGGAATAGATTCTAAGTTCAATACTAAATTGAATTTAAAACTTAAAAGCAACACCTTTGATAAAGCCAAACCACGCACACAAAACTGGTTATCTTCATTCTCATTTAACTTTTCAAAGTAGTAATTTAGCCAGAAAGAATAAAAATTAAAAAATGATCGATAAAGCAAATGATATCAAATAATACATTACAGTTTACCTTAACTGAGAGAATTTTTGTCGACATCGAAACATTCATAACATGATTCACATTAGTCAAACGTTTTCATATTAAAAGGGTTTAATAATAAAAAAAAAAAAGACATTACTGCTTTTTGGTCAGATATCTAATACCATTTTAAGCAATTTTCATTTTTATAATTTTATTTGATTTTATAATTTTTTGTCCGAGTATATAGTGTAACCTTAAAATGATAATTATTTAAAAAAATATGGTGTTTTGAATATACTATAAGCAAGCTATGTGGTTAAGGAGGACAATTATTCTCATATCATAAATTATAATATTACAATATTTGTCTTGTGAATTTTAATTATATTAAAGTATACATTTATGTTGTGAAAACATATTCGAAATTAAAAGACGAGTATGATTCCATTTGAGATTCAGAAATGGAAGGCAAAGAAGGATTGGGGCTTTGATTTGGAGTTTGTGGTTTGCTCAGTTGGACAGATAACAACTTTTACAAGCCAGCGATTATTTGACTTTTAGCACTTACTCTGCTTGTGGGTCCCGCATTCCCAACATAGACAAAGTCACAGCATAAAGAATCTTATTTCTTAAATAAATAAATAGATAACAAAATCAAATATTTATTTTAATATCGGTAACAAATTTGGTTTTTGCGATAGTCAACTCCCTTCTCCCAGAAACTGGTAATAGACGTAGTTTCGTCTAAAAAATACAGGATAAGGGTAGTTTATATTAAATATTAAATTGGTTCACGACATTGAAATATTAATGAAATAGCTGGCGGTCATACATAATGTTCACGCAAATAAATTATTTGTTTATTTTACAGATAAAAAAAAACCTAAAAATGAAGAAGTCTTATATCTGAGATACAACTTACATTTTAAAAAATATATATTATACATCATGTATATAAATTAGGATTACGAGCATCTTCAATTGAAAAATTTAACTTTTTTTTTATTTTTTTATTTGCAAGGTCTACATAAAATATAGATTGGAATAATTAAAAAAAGAAATAACATTATTCGATTAAAGAAAAATAAAAAAAATAAGACAAGTAGATGAGTGTAAATACATAAGATGTGCCGTGAATTTTATCAATTTTTTAAAAATGTATTCATCTTCTTTTATATTGAACAAAGTTAACTGATTCATTTTATTAAAGTTTTTATTTTTAATCATAATTTTTTTTTCTTTTGAAAAACGCAAATATCTTATTTAAAATTATTAATTAAAGGTTATTTATTTGAACTTTTAAATAAAAAGTAAGTACCGACCTAATTCCAATATAGCATCTTTTAGACATGGCTAAACAAAAGGTCTCTTAAAAATATATAGATGAAACTTAAAAAATATAAAGAAAAGTAAGTATAAATATGTCAATTAAAATATAAATATTGCCATTAAATCGATATAAAAATTCAAATAGAAGTTAAAAAAAAGTTGATTCAAAAGAGTTATTACTAAATTATTAGGAATATCCCTTTATAGTAATGAAACAGAATAATGAACATCAAGCTACTTTTATATAGACATGATAAATTGTAAGGAATCTAAAAAAACTTTTTTTTATGCATTATTTATGTCAACCATCAATGAAATAATTATGAGATTCTATAAAAAAAAAAATTGTATGTTTACTTACTTTTAACTTTTTCATGTGATAACATATTAGTGGTGGATTTAAAGCATCAACCTAACTTAATATATAATGTCTAATATGAATTTTTTATATAAAAAATATATTTTTTCTATAACCAGTCCATCTTTTTATAACTCCTTCGTTTATTTACAACTCTTTTTTATCTTTTATGAATATTTGTTTAATGTTTTTAAATTTCAAGTGGGATGGTGTGATGGTGTATAAATCATTAAATTCACAATAATATTAAACATTTGTTTTCATATGTTTAACAACACCAAAGTATACATAAAATTGATCAATTTGAATTCATTCTCACTTTTAATTCAGTTTGTATATAGTATAATTTATAAAACGATTTTATATTCCAATTTAAATTAATAATTCATTACTAATTAAATTAAGTAACTTTTAAAATCTTTTGGTTTAGCGTACTTTCTTAACAAAAATACTACTTAATAATTTATTGCTAATTAAAATTAAATAAATTTTAAAGTATTTTAGTTTAGCTTACTCCTATAACTAAAATTATTACTTATTGATAAAATCTGGTTTATATTAATTTTTTGCTATTATTATAATTTTTTAAATTAATTGTCGAAATTCTTGATGGACAAGTTAAAAATGATTTATTTTGTTAAATATTTTTTCTTGTATTTACTTGTTTCGAACAACTTCTTATTAATTTGGTTTGATTGTATTTTTAATATTTTTAGCTTTAAAACAATTTAAAAGCAAATCATTTATTTTTATTACAAGAGATGTTGAAACTAAAAAAAAATATCTTAAGAAAATCACGACCTACATTTATGTATTTTTTTTATTATAGCGTTTCTTTAATAACTTTTAAGTTTCTGTAATTTAAATTTTCACTAGCTAATTAACCGTGTTTTATTTTTCACTAATAGGTGTGTAGATTCAGTGAAATTACACATTGAAATTTGTTTAGAACATATTCTATTTCTAAGATTTAAAATATTCCTTTAGTTAAAAAATTTAAAAAGTGCAAGTAGATACTGTTTGCGTTTTTTTCATTTCTAAAAGAAAAATAAAAAAAAATCAATATTTTATATTTCATTAAGCACTTGCATTTTATATTTCTTTTAAAATCTTTTGATTTAATATTTTGAATCAATTCTACTTATGACTACCATTACTTTTTTTACACACTCCTATTAGCATACCAACAACTACTGTTGGAAAATGATGATAATGAATACCTCAGACAAAAGGAAGAAGTTGAGATGAGAATAAAGATACCAATGACGACAACGGTAATCATTCTTACTTTGTTTTTTACAAAACTTTAAAAAAATAAAAGATAAACGAACAACGAACCCAACTGGAATAACATGTTAAAACAAAAAAATATGAATGAATACAACAAATAGAATAACATCGAAAAATTCAATTATTCAACTATCAGACGAAAAAAGAGATATGATTGTGGAATATATAATCTTACTGCCTATTTATCGTATTTATATTTCGTTTTTATTATTTTATTTGTTTTATATTGTTATCTATTTTTTCTTTAATCTCGTACATTTTCATCTTTCTAATTTTGTTAACTCCCATCTCATTATTTGATGCCCTGTACATTATATATTCAATTTTCTTTTAAAAAAAATTAAAATTTTGTCACTAATAAAAAAAATATATTCTACAATAAGATATAATATCAATTTAAAAGAGATCCACTTAAACAAAAACACGGTGATATTTTTATAAATATTTGAAGAGATATTATATCGGTTCACACAAACCCAACATAATATATTATATTCTACGTCGGTTCCACAAATAACCGACGTATAACAAGACTAAAAAAATAAAAATTTGAAATTTTTAAAATGACGATAGAGATACTACGTCAGTTGGGCTCGCGACACGTGAGTGAATTTTGGGAAAAATTTGATAAAATTTGGCTAGATACTACGTCGATTGGGACCTCTCAATCGACGTAGTATATTCCTCGAGTTAAAATTAGGGATTTATGGTACCCTCGCGCTTCATTCTCTTTCACTAAGCCCTGACACTTTGCCTTCTCCTTCACTGTTGTGTGTACCATTGTGTCATTGTTTCAATCACTTCCTCACTTTCGTTCACTCTTCAAGTTTGGTTTAGAGCACTCCTTAAGTTGACGTTTTCGGTTTGCGTTTTGGGTGTCATTAGTTCGCTTTTTGGTTTCACTCTCATTGGTACATCGCATGTTGTTCTCCTTTATTTTTCTTTGCTCTCAGTGTCTTTGTGGTTTCATTCACTCCATTTTTACATTTAGTGGTTTTGATAGATTTCATTTGGGTCCATTTGCGTTCACTGGTTTTGCTCTCATTGTCTATAAGAGGTATGTTTTCTTATCTTTGAAATGTTGTTGTATTATTTGTATGCTTGAACTGCTTTCTGTATGCTTGTATAATAGATTTTGAGTTTCAAAAATTTTAGGACGAAAAAACTTCAAATGACTATAAATTTTGATAGAGAGTTCGGATTGAGACACTCCAAAAATGAAAGTTGCTCAAAACAACATAATGAAGCTTGTGGGCATTTCCCGACAGGGATTCAGAAACAACTTTTTTTCAAAATTCCATCATTTACTATTTTTTTATTTTTTTAGTATTTTTCACATTTTTTTCTATTTCACTTATCTATACTTGTCAAAAAATTCTAAAATTTTTTGTGGGGTTTCATTGTATGAATTAGAAATTTGTCAAAGAATTTTGGATTTAAAAAAAATGAGATTTTATGTTGATTGTAAGCTACAACCGACGTAATAGAGGACTTTTTACATTGGTTGTAATCGATGTAAAAAGTCTTCTATTACGTCGGTTCCAGCACCAACCGATGTAGTATCAACCTCTTACACTGTAATTTAATTATTTTATTTGGGTATACGATGTTGATTTCTATTTTCAACCGATGTAGTGACATACATCTTACATCCGTTGCATAACTGACGTTATATGTCCAAGACTTTCTACGTTATCTTCATCCACATCGCTTTCAGAACCGACGTAGAATATTCTTCAAAACCAACATAAAATGCTATTTTTCTACTAGGGATTATTTTGAGAAATACAAATTTTATTTATATAATTACATTTTTATAATATTTTACATTTATTAACTTACTTTTTAATTTTATCAAACACTTAATAAATATATAAATAAAAAGTTTATCAACTACTAACTAATTTAGTAATAAAAAAATGAAAAAACCAGTAACTAATTTATTAGTTATAAATTAGCTTACCACCTATCAAATAATTTATAAGTAAATTTTGTAATGTAATTTATATTTATATTTATTTGAGGTGTCTTATTATAATAAAATTAAACAATTTCAAAAGCAATCAAATACAGTAATTGGCTATAATAATATTATTTTAAGTTATAAAATTAGTGTATGAAAACAAAAAGAGAAAATAAATCACTGTTACCCCTCAGCCCTTAATCTTGGGTGTTTATTTCAATGTTAGCAAAGTCTCATATTATTTAAAAAGGCTGATATCAACGTTTCTCTTAACTCATCTAAACACATATTAAGACATAGTGTGACTATAAGTGAATAAATGGACTCTACTTCGTAAATATTGCATATAACAGACCTAAATAAATAACATAGTGATTAGACAACTTGAGTTCAATTTTGTGAAACTAGACCTAAATAAATAACATTTATAGTGATTAGACAACTTGAGTTCAATTTTGTGAAACTAGTTTACTTAAACAAATTTAATTTATGAATTCGTGTGCTTGCTTGTGAATTCACTAAATAATAATTTTTTTTAGAAAGTCTTGATTTTTAATTTAGAAAGTTTGAATTTTATATTATAAATTTTATATTTTTATTTTCAATTTTTAGTAATATATTATATATTTAGTTTGATAAGTTTCTAGCATATAAAATAAAAGGAAAAACATATTTATTTTACTTTGGTAAATTTTTTTATTAAAGAAATATTCTTATTGAAAAATAAAAATATTTGGGTCAAATGAGGTGAAATCTCTAAATTTTTTTAAAGCAACAAGGAATGAGAGAAGAGTTGCGAAGAGTGAATACAGTCCTAAATAAGTGAAAATAAATGAGGAAAAAAATATGATCATTGAAATAATAAGTTTAAGAGAGTCTTATCTTATGCTTATTACATACCAAACCTTAAATGGCTTGAGTTTATTTACTTATCTCTAATTGTGACCAACCCACCAAAATACCACACATGAAATTATTAAAATAATTTTAAAATTAATAAAGAAATCATGTGTGTAAATAGAGAATTTCAGAAGAAAATTCAAATATTGTTCAGAATTGATTTAGGATTTAAGTCCTAAACCCTAAATTTAAATATTGTTTCGTTTTTTAAAATACTTTAAGTTTTTTATTTGGATAAAATATATCAAATACAAAATAAAATTATTTTTCGACAAAGTCTACAAATTCTACATTTAACATGTTTTCTCAGTTGAAATCAATTGAGGTTATGTTCAATTCATAAGAATCACAATTATTTCAAGTAATATTAATAAATATTTTTTTTCAATATTTTCACTTAGAACGTCTACATTAAAACAAAAATCCTGGTAATATCAATAATATAAAATTAATTATGACGTGTCAATCTTATATTCTTATTTGAGTATATATGAATATGAATAATTTAAATTCTTACTTTTTATTAAATTTGTAATTATCTCATTTAAACTGATCAAATTATTTTTATAAATTTTTAATTTTTAAATTTTTTATTCAAATAATATATTTTATTATAAAATATTTTTAGGTTTTTCTTATAAAAGTAAATTATCAAAAATTTCTTCCCAAAAGCAGTTACAAGAAGGTGCGGAATCATAGGTGGAAATTAAAAAGAAAATAGTAACATTGTGTTTATAAGTTTTTTTTTTCTCTGAAAAGAATTCCGTCTATATTTGTTATTTGCACATTTTTGTAGTTTTTTAATCAAACAATATCAGACAAAGACACTCAAATAATAGCATCTCCAAAATTCCACCAATTGGCAATCTCTGGTAATTTCACTACGGAATTTGACCTATAGTGGATGCTAAGCAAGGGTTGTTTTCCAAGAGTTGAAAGAGGTTTCTGGGTCAGAGAGAGAGAAAGAGGACAACCGGGTTACACTGAATTGAAGTTTCCCTTCTTTTTCTTTTCTTTACCTTTTCTTTTTTATTTCTTTTTCGTTTTCAATTTAAGAAGAAAATCTTATAGTGCAGATATCAAACCAAACCGGTTTGTTTTGGTTAACCTTCTCTCTTAGTAAAAAGAGAATTCTCAGTGGCTCTGTGCTTTAATTGTGCTGCCCAGAATTGAATAAAGAGAGAGAGGAGGATCTTTCTTCACCTTTGATGCCTATTCCGGTGTTTTGTAGAGTGTTTCTCGCTACTGATTGAGCTTCACGGATTCTATTATTTGTCGTTTCATTCTTCTTGAAACCTTTTTCTCCAAAATTCTGTTTTGAATTTTCTTGTTGCAGCAAGTTCCCTTGCAAATTTTGGGATCTGGGTTCTAGGGTTTGAACTTTTGACTTTCTCTCTCTTTCGGTTTCTTTTCTTTTGTTACCCTTCTCTCTCCTCTGAGAAACTGGGTATTGGATTCTATTTTGGGTTCTGGACAAAATAAAAGCTTTCTTTGTCTTTGTTGGTTTTTTCGTCAATGGTGAGCTGAGTTGTTTGTTTATCTCTCAAACAAAAACTCATGTTTCATGAATTGGATTGTTGTGGACTTGGGGTGGGTTGGTCTCTGAAGATTCGAGATTCCTTATCTTTTGTTGGAGAGGGAGTTGAAGCTGAATTTGTGATAGATTGATGTGATGGGCTAAAGTAAAGGGTGTTGTTTTGTGTTGTTTGAAGTGTGGGAAAGAATCTGAGAGTGGTTTGTGTGAGGAGAGGAGAAAGGCAGCATGCATCTGTCACTATGGAAGCC
>Ga0099825_1007870_pt1 | contig 12822 bp, 8 predicted proteins | sample SiratroredBW_FD_76838 | JGI IMG/M metagenome (GOLD analysis project Ga0099825, IMG submission 76838) | Root nodule microbial communities of legume samples collected from California, USA - Siratro red BW | ecosystem: Host-associated > Plants > Roots > Nodule | place: USA: California | collected...
AAATATATATATATATATATATATATATATATATATATATATATATATATATATATATATATATATATATATATGAATTGTACAATCCTAAACATAATTTCTATTCCGAATTGATTCCTAGGTTATAGAATTCGGAAAGGATATTTGTATTTTACAATTCAATCTGTAATACAATTTACATTCCGTATTATATAATCTGGTACTCTAATCCCCTCTTATTTTATTTTTCATGAAGTCTTTTTCATTTCATAAAATATAAAGGTGCTAGATGATAGTATGGAGTTACAAGAAGAATGGGTTGACTAAAAGAAATTCATAGTTGTCTCCTATTAAATATTTGATGGCTTCTTCCTGCACCTCCATATCTTCTTCTTACACCTTCATACCTTTTTTATTTTTTCACACTATCCATTCATTAAAGATTGCACTGCCTGTTTTATCCTTCTACAATACATCTTCACATTTTTTAATCTAGAAACAGCTTTTGAAATAGGCCATTCCAAAAATATTATGGTTCGGAAGCATTATGAAAGTGTATTTTTTGACTTCTAAAATGGTCTATTCCGTTTCATAACAGACTGTTACAAAAGAATAAAGAAATCTTTTCAAAATGAGCCATTTGAGAAAATTAAAAAGGTATGGAGGTGTTGGAAGAAGTTAAGAAGCCGTCTAAATATTTTTCTTGGATTTTTTTTTTAAAGTTTAGGTGATTTCTTCCAATGTAGCCTTCTATTCTCTATGAAATTCAATCTCTATTTACTTTAATATTATTTTTTGTTTGCATTTCTATTAAAGCAAATGTAAATTAACTTTTGTCATAACATTTTAAATAAGCCACTAGTAAGAAGATGAAGAATAGCAGATTGAAGACAAGTAACAAGCATTCAGTTTATCATTCCCAAAATTAAAATTGATAACTTGGATAAGTGCAGGCTGACCAGCTAAAATTACATACAATGTCAACACTGCATAAAAATCCCACTTCATTTCCCTCAGCAAAATTGTGTCTAAGCTGAAGTGGAAACGATTCTACACTTCTACAATTACCAACTATAGTAAATGCATTCGCTCCACATAAGAGTGGTGCAACCATTCACTAAGAGGCTCCCCACATCCTACAAAACACCCTGAATTTCCATTCTCCGTGAAAAATGGGAAACTGAACATATGCAGCAGTTCATGCACTGTCTGTCTCACAAGAGAAGAACCTGTCACCCTACTCCTTCGACCCCATCCAGTGATGATATCTATCCGGTTAGGGCCAACCCCAGATGCCAGCATCTGTCTGCGAAACCATGCAAGGGTCCTAGACAATGCTGTTACAGCAGTTCCATCAGACATCACATGAAGATTTATAAGCCAATAACAAGAGCTTTTCTCCTTCACAGCATCAGGATACACATTTTTCTGGGCAGCCACCTCCCAAACTGAACCAGCCTCCTCCTTCAGCCCGGATTTGTGAAGAAAGTCCACCACTGCATCCACAAGCCCCCTTTTGCCTTCTCTATCCTCAGAATGCATAAGGTCTAGGAATCTGCTCACATGATCCCGCACGTTTTGACCATCAGGTCCAGCTGCTGGCATGGACTGTAAAAATGCATGTGCTGGATGGCCAGTAACTGCCATAAGCTCACGACAGAAACACATATCATACATCGATTGTGCCTCCGTACAACAACTGAGAAGTAGAGTGTAAGTCTGCAGAGAGGGGTTTAAGCCAAGAGCCACCATGTTCTGGAGAAGATTATATGCATCTGGCAATCGATGCACCCTCAGGAATGCACTGAGAAGTGAATTGCAAGTTGGTACATTTGGAAGCAAACCTGCTCTCAGCATGGCCTGATACCATTCCCAAGCCTTCTCAACATTACCAGCCTTACCCCACAGGTCTATCAGAAGACCATACACGGGTTCATCAGGAACCCAATTGTTCTGTTTCATCTCAATGAAAACTGCTTCTGCCTCCTCAAGATACCCACAGTGACCAAGTACCTCCATTACAATGCTATAAGTAACTTTGTCAGGTTTAAATCCTGCATTCTGCATGTCACGGTATAGTTTCAGTGCTGTCTGATAGTTCCTTGCTTTAGCTTGTAAAGCAATCAAGATATTGTAAGTGACAATATTAGGAACACAACCCTGATCAACCATTTCACAAAACAGCCTATGAGCAGCAGATAAGTTACCAGATTTTCCAAGACAGTTGATCATGACACTGTATGTAAATGTGTCAGGAGAAAGGCCAACTTCTTGCATTCTTTCATACATAGACATAGCCACATCAAGAAATCCAGCTTTTGCATGGATATCTATGAGCGTGCAGTAAGTAACACGATCTGGTTCACATCCCATCTCCTGCATTTGGTTGAACACATTCAGTGCCTCCCTTAGGTAGTTTGCACGGCCATAGCTGTGAATTAGACGATTGTAAGTAACAACATTAGGCTTGCATCCATCCTTGAGCATCTGCTCTAGCAATTTGTTTATAGCACCAAACTCTCTTGCCCGGCCCAGGATACCAACCATGGTGGTGTACGTATGCCCATCATGCCAGAAGCCTGGTTGTAGCTTTAGCCAGTAAAAGAAGCTTAGAGCAACAGAATGGTCTTGAAGTTGCTTTAGGATCTGGTTAGCTTGGTATGCATCAATTGAAAAATTCAGGTTATAGAGAGCCTTCTCCGTAGCAGGACCCCACTTTAACTGTCTCAGTATATCTTTAACCATATCCACAACATGCCCTGAATTAGTAAAATGCCTGTTTGATGGAGCAATTCCTGCTGGCATATTCACATTCCTTGTGTATTTACTGAAACTTTCCTTGAATGACCCTGCCATCTGTGGATTTGAACTTGGCATATTAGAACCAAAATTTGTCACAAAGCGGTTTGGACGAGTTCTTGTTCTCTGTGGCAAGGCTCTACGATCATGGCTATTTACTGGAATATTTGGAGTTGCCCCTGACTTCTCCATCCCTGAAGAAGCAAGAGGCTTAAAGCCTTTACCTAAATTAGATTTATCACCTTTTCCCCTTGCCCCATGATGATTATTTGTAGGCTTTGATGGTCCCGGATGAGTAGAAACAGGTGGTTTGGGATGAACAGCAGTAAAGCTCTCCTTTCTAATTTGCTGCACATTGGAAGATCTAATGTTCGGTAGGGCTCTGGAAGGATCAACCATACAATTCTTAGAGTAGTTTAGTATTCCCATCCCATCAGACAAAGGAAACTTATAATTAACAACATCAGAAATAAAATTAACAGCAGCAATACCGGCCCTATAAAACTGGTCAGCATTAAGAGAAGACGAATGAGCAACATGGTCCTGAACACCATCAACAACAGAAGCGTAAGTTACAGAATCCGGTCTACTTGGTGCATACGAAGTAGACCGAATTTGCTGCACACAACCAGATTGACCAACATCCCCAGCCTTGTGGGAAGCAGGCCCATTTGCCAAGCTTCCCGAGACCAGTGTTCCTACAACTTGGGAAGTGGTTTTGGATACTAAGGAGGAAGGTTTCTGAACAAGCAAATCTTCACTACTTTTTCTCTGCTGTCTTTTTGAGACACATGTTTCATCCTCAGGGCAAGTGCATGAATTGCCATCACCAGCATTACATCGCGAACCCCCAAGCAAAAAACTCCTAGCATTACTCGAAAGGGTACTGATCTGCTTCGCTCTTAACATATTCTGTGAACACAATTCAACATTTCATAATAACAAAACCCATAAGAAAAAAGTAGCATCACAAACAAAATACGAACCACAGCAAAATGCGAAATGCAGGTACCATAGCACCAACTATAGGAACATACACCCAATTATCACTGATTTAATAATAAACAACGTCCAATAAAAAAAAATCAAATAGCATGGTCAAAAAGGCATTTTGACAGAAGAAAACGTTGCGGGACAATTCCATTTCACCCAGAAAGACACTAACAAGGGGCAAAGGTAATCATGGTCGTTAAAGTTTTAAAGCAATTGAAAGAAAAAACCTTTAGAAAACCCAGATAATGAAACGTGCGATGGTTCGGAAAGAAGAAAGACAGAGGCAATGGGAGATGAGAAAAAATGAATGAAATTTGTGAGGCGTTGAGTGAGTGAAGAAGGGTACCTGCATGGTTGAACGGTGCTATGGAAGCATAGAAGGGTTGAGAAGGTGAAGGAAGTGGTGGCGGCTGCTATGGTTTGTGCTGCGTGTGGCGTCTGAAGGGTAGACTTTTCCAAACAACTTGGGGCAGAAGCTAATTGAGCTGAGGTGTGCCCTGATCTCACGCACCCGACCCGATTCAACCGGGTTGACCCACCCGCTCCATTATTACTTTTTACAATAATGTGAAATACCCACATCTCCTCCTCTAATACATATTTTTAAGAAAATTTATATTCTTTCTTTAATTTTTATATACAGATTCATTTTTTTTCTATATTTTATTACTATTTTCACGTTAATTTGGCCACGAACAATTCGGATCTAATTGAAATGGAGGCATCACGAGATAATCACCAACTCTTCTGAAAATTTCGTTTCCTTTTTTCACTTCAATTTTCTTAGGACGCGTGTGCCTTGCCGCCCACGCTCACGCGTGATCGAGACAAAGAACACGTAGCTCATTTGTTAGTCTTTCGAATTAGCGAAGGAACATTTATTTTAATTTTTAAATTATTTGGTTTGATTAGTGGTTTTAATTATTTATTGTAAAGATAAATGTATACTAAATCGGCATTTATAATATTAAATATGAAATTAGATGGTAAAGGAAAGTGTATGATGTAGATCGATTTTTCCAAGACACAAATAAATAAAAGGAACTATTCATACGTGGAAATATTGATGAACGGAACTATACGAAAATGTTATCGATAAATTGAGTTAATATTTTCAAATTTCTCAACCAAAGATCACGTTCATGAAGCATTTGATAGAGTGATAAAAGAAGAAAAACTTTGGATAAATGTCAAAATCTAAGTTTTGAAAATAGAATAAGGATATATCATTGTATGGAGTAAATTATGATCATCAATTTAAAATAGAAATCAAATATATTATATATCTTTTTTTGAAGTAGTAACTCTCAATAAGGGTTATAAAAGCAAATAATCATGATATTATAGGTGTAAAAATCACATTGCTCAAATATTAGAAATTTAAACATATATAGTTATGATTAATGAAACATAATACCATATTTGTCTTCAATGCCTTTCTTTATTTATCTTGTTTGTTTTGAGTTTTATATTAACATAGATAGCATTATGAATAAGACATTTTTAAGGGTCGCTGAGTAAGATAGAATTCGAGTCAGAATATTTTTCTTTTTGTATTTTTATGTAATCTTTTAGTTTTATATTTTATATAGTCTAGTAATTATTTTTTTATTATTTCTATTAAATTTGTATATTCTTCTATTTTTTATTGTAGTTAAAGACTTTTTAAACTTAATTTTTGAAATATTTATTAGATGAACCGTAGAGTTTGGACCCATAAGAATAAGGTCCAGTGAAACTTTTGTATTCACAATCTGTTCATTTTGTATTCACAATTTGTTCATTTTGTATTCACAATCTGCTTATTTTGGATTTAAATCATTTTTTATATTAAACTTTTCTTTATATTCTCTATTATAGCTTTTGGTTCTTATATTTGATTTTTCAATTTAAAGTAGTAGATCTTTCTTTATTATGGTTTCTCTTAATTTCTCTTAATTATAATTTCAATCAAAGTAGATCGAAGTTTCTTCACCAATAATTTTTTCCACTTTTTATGTTTTATCAATGGTTCGATGAAAATTAGAAACGATCTTGCACGAGGTTAGTATTTCCATCATTTGGTAATCGGAACTTAAATCTTATATCTCCGAGATTAGTTTTGCTTTTTTAATATAGTTTTTGAAATTTTATGGTGGTGCAATTTGTAATTAGTATTTTTTTTTGTTTTCCATCACCTTAATCATGTTTTTGTTGGACATTCCTTTTTTCCATGTGACAATTGTCCTTTCAAAATATTACACAGGAGGTTTAGGAATTCATTAGAATTTCAACACTTGTAAAATCATGACTATTATTCTTTTTCTTCTCTTTAAAACATCTATTTGTGTAGAGATGAAGAAAATACTTCGTTGCATTCTCTTATCTGACCATTGAGATTTTGAACTCATTTTGTTGTCTTCTTCTTCCTTATTTACAGTATAGTAAAACTTGAACATTGAGAAATATTAAATATGTTTCATGCAACATTAATTCATCTTCTCTTCTTTATGTAATCTCTCTCATACTTAATAGTACTTATCTTACCTGATAGCATAACCTTTCACACCAAATAATAGCAAAAGTGCACACCATACAGGACTGATAATTGGGCCAAAGTTGAATATAACTTGTATTTAATTGTAGTATAAGGTCGAATCCCAAAAGATATTTGAATAAAGCCTTTACTTTGTGCAAATATCTTTTTTGGTGATAGACTATGAAGACATTCTCTGTATCATAGATTTAATCTTCGGAAATATTCTTGGAGTTCATGTTAACTTAGAATCTCAAAAGATATTTGAATAAAGCCTTTACTTTGTGCGAATCTCTCTTTGGTAACAAACTATGAAGACATTCTCTTTATCAAAGATTTAATCTTCATATTCTTGGAGTTCATGTTAACTTAAAATCTTTTCTCTTTATCAAAGATTTAATCTTCATATTCTTGGAGTTCATGTTAACTTAAAATCTTTTATTGTATTTATTGTCTCATCATCATTTATCATCTAGGAGATAGAGTGGGTAGTCTGCTTAACACTCTTATCATTTATCAAACAAAGCATTTGCATGGTCTGCTCGTTTCCTTTAATGTTTGTCCAATACAATTTTATCGATTCATGTTTTGTTGATTTAAGCACTTAATCAAAATCATAGGGTGTTGAACTTTTGATCTAACAAAAATATTTTCAATGTACAATAAAACTCTAAATTATATGTAATCACTAACATAAAGAATAAAAAAAAGCACACAACCTTTAAGGTAGAAGTGAAAGAATGCAGAATAATTTCATTAAACATACAAGATCTATCTAAGACTTCTATGCAAGAATATTCTAAAAGCTTTAAAGTGCTTATTGTAAAAGTTTGTCAACTAAATGACTTTAAGTGAAAATTTTCCTTGTAAATCATTCACTTATGTGAATTTATGCTCAAGTGTTAGAAATGTTTTATTCATATATTCTCTTTTGTAGAGTTTTCTTTATAAACGCCAAACAACTTTTGTTATATTGCTATAAATGATATAGTGTACTCATGCTTTTATTTTAGTGGTAAATAAAATAATAGTCAATAGTGACTTTGTCTACTCATATGTGAGACAAAAGTGATAACGAATAATACTTGTAATCATATTTGATTAGTGAAATTTTTTGTAGTTGACAAATGAAAACTAAATGTATTTTAATTTGGGATAAACCAATACAACCTAAAGTATTTATTATTATTTTCTATTACACGAATGGTCAATCTTATCAAATGTTTATGACAAATTATTTGTGAATGTATTAAAAGACCTATAACTAGCATCTCATAGACATCATTTTGTAAAAAAATTTGCTAAAAACATTTTTAAAGTTGTATTCAAACTACTCCCTTTCTAAAGCTAATAGTTATTTCGACTTTTATATCATTTCAAAGATTTAGAAATTAAACATTGATGACACATATTGTGAAAAAGTTTACTAAAAACATTTTTAAAGTTGTATTCAGACTACTCCCTTTTTAAAGCTAATAGTTATTTCAACTTTTACATCACTTCAAAGATTTAGAACTTAAACATTGATGACACATATTTTGTGCACACATTTATAATTTTATTATACATTGAAAAAATTTTCAATATAATTCCTTTTTAGTTTCTAAATCATTTCCTTTTAGTTATAATAAATAGAATTTAATTTACATAACATTTCCAATTTTGTATTATAAGCTAATATGAACCTTGCTTACACTTTTGTATTATAACATTTTCTTTAGATATTTTTTGGATGATTAGTTGCATTGGATTCTATGTTTTCAAGGCTCCAAAATGAACATATGGTTTATCGGATATGGAGCTTTCTACTATTTTGGAAGTTGGTCTAAAATTGTTGTATTTTTGTAAAAAAAACTCATATAAATTTGAATTTTTTAGTTTTAGCTTGGACTTTTATAATTGGGTTTATGAACCTAATTAAAGACCATAATTAGGCCCACATGTATAGCTGATTAGAGAGTTTTTATATAAATTAAATAAACCCTAATTACATAAACTAAATTCATTTGTCTATTTTTAAAAATTATTTCTTCATTTTCTTTTTTTCTCAACTTCATAATTGTCTTTCCATCTTTATCTCTCTTTCGTGTTTTTTTTCTTCGAAATAGTAATTATTGAAGTTCAAATTACAAAATCAAGAACAAGCAATCTAAATTGAGCTTTGCATTGACCCTAAGTTTGGTGTTGTTTTTGTTCTTCTTCCTTTTCTCTTAATTTTTGAATTTGCATATTATGATATTAAATTGTATTTCTAATTTTAGAAATAAAATTAAAAATGGATTCAATCTTGATTTAATGATTAAATACATATTATATTAAATGATATTTTAATTCATATTTCTAATTCAACAATATTTGTTCAATTAAATTAATTAATTGGATTGGTTAATTATTCAAACTTAAATTAAAATTTTAAATGATTTATGATAAGAAATATGGTATGAATCTAGAATATGAGAATTAATATTTTATTTGTAACTCTTTTTTTAGTTTCAAATTTTGTTACATTTTTAAATCTTTTTCAAATCTATAAATCTTCTAAATTAATTTGTATAAGAAAAATATTAAAAATTAACTATGATAATCAAAATATGTTATGCTTTACATTGAAAAATTTTATAGAATAAGTTTTTTTTCAAAACAACAATATATATAAACTATTAATATCTAATTAGAAAAATCTTATATATACAAAAACTCACATTTTTCATAAAGAGAAAAATGAAAAATTAAGTTAAAAAAATGTGTGAGATCATCTAAAAAGACTTTACTTATTATTTGACTATCTCAAAATGTGAAAAATATAAAATGAGTAAACAAATTAAAATAAAGTTCTATTTTTATGACAGATTAGATAATGATGATTACTCTGTCTAATCAAATAAAAAATTATGATTTTTTTTATCAAATATCATTTTAGATTTGTTTTAACTTTTAACTATTTTAACTACACTATTTTGAGAGTTTCTTTTTCCACTTCTATGATATCATCATGTTCCTTTATATTTTATGCAAAAGTTTAAATTATCTTAAAACAAGTTTTAAAATCCAAGATTATCTTTTACCTCCTTAACTCCCAAATCAAATCCCTGCATCTTTATATTTTTCTTTCATCATTTTCTTTCACCCCAAATCATTGTTGTTGGTTACATCGTTCTTTCTACATTGTTTGTTGATCGTTCTTTCTTTAAATTATATTTATTAACTTAGTGGTGTGTCACGGTAGATTGACAATGATACCCAGTTTAAAGATTAAATTTGTCTACATCTCCATTTGAAATTAAAACATCTATTAAAGATAAGATAAGGTTTATTTTGTGCTTTGTTTTGTTTTGTCTTCTAATGTCGCTTTTAACTATTATAAACCAAATGCAAACATTTTTAAGGCTTTACAAATTCTTCTTCAACACTCATTGTAATAACGTTTTAAACTTATTTTATATTTACTAAATAGTATTCTGATCTTCTCCCAAATGTTAATTTTGAAATTAAAAAAAAATATGGAGGTGGAGGATGATATCAGTTGGAAGAATAAACTCTCCTATTTTAAACAATCCAAAATATTTTAACTAGACTTATTTTTAGTTTCTATTCTCACCTCTTTTTCAATTAAACACACCATCAATACATGTCTTATATACAATTTATAAATTATAAATTATAAATTATTTTATACACTTATTTAATTATATGTAGTTACAAATTTAGTGTATAATTTCACAGAGGATAAACGTGACTGATTTTGTTATATGTAAAACACGATTTTAATAAAAAAAAATTAAATATTCTTGATATAAAATTAATTTCTCTCCCAATATCAGTTTGGCTAGAAACGATAAAAAAGTTCCTTTTAAGTTAAAAAATGTACATTAAACTTTAAAACAAACTTGTTTTCCAATAACAACATTCTGACCTATATCCAACTCACTTTACTTAAAAATCATTTCGAAACAAAATTAACCTCGTGGATTAATTTTATTTAAAATAAATTTTATCAACATTCACCTAAATAAACATCTGTTTAAAATCAATTTGAAGCAATAACTGATTTGAAACAAATAAATAAGAAAAGTCTGGGATACTAAACAAAAAATAATAATAATAATAATTTGAAGATATTACAAAATCTCACATTTGTATCAGGTTACCAATCTTCATTTTTTGTTTATATAGAATTTTTGTATTTTTTTTTTCTAAATAGTAAGCATGAGAGATGGTGAAGGAACTCTCTGTTTTACCATTCCCATACGGATTTTTCTGTGCAGAATTGGTCATGTTTATAGCACATAAATATAATAATAGTAATGATAATTATAATAATAATAATAAGAATAAGAATAATAATAATAAAATTAATAACAATATTAATATGTTACCTTTGATGTGAGAACAAAACACAATGTGTTGGTACTAATGTAACTAATGATTTTTTTCATTCTAATTTTGTGTATATGGTTCTTGTTCTGAATGGTTTAACTGGAATTTCCAGATTAATGTGTTGAAAATTTCTTTATGAAAAGTGCTGTTATTATCATTGTTGTTGATTTTCTTATTTGGATTATGTGTTCTCTGAAATATTGTTATTTTGTCTTATGAGACATTTCAAGAGAATTGCTCCGAAAGTTACTTCTATGAAAAATGATCCTCAAAGACCAAGTCTTCCAACACAGAAAGGGATTTATGTTAATTTTTTTTTTTTTTTTCTGTTGGCTTTTGTTCCTCAGATTGATTTTTGTTCTTAATAGTGTTGAGAAAATAGTGGGGACAGACGTGTTGCCCATCTGACCTCATAGCATTCTTATTAGAAATAAAAATACAGAGAAATTGACTAATAATCAAAACAGAAACTTGTTTCCATGGGCACTTTTTTTTTTTTTAAATAATCTAATGCAATAATTTAAAGAAAAAATACAAGATCTATGGAAGGATGCAGAAGAAATCGATTAAATGTATTCATCAGTGACATATTTTTAAGGTGGAAAATTTGAGATTTAGTAAAGAACTTCATGCCAATGTAGATTTCCAAGGTTTGCCAATATAGAATCTTCAAAGCTTACCAGACCCAAATCTTCAATTATATATATATATATATATATATATATATATATATATATATATATATAAACTATTTTAGAGAGGTTTGCAAGTAAAATAAAAAAAAGTTGTCTTTCTAATGTCATCAATGAGAGGTAAAATGTATTTTTCTTTTTCTGCGAAAGAAATATGTTAAATAATATGCTAGTGATAGGAATGATAAGCGGCTTTATCTATACATATTCTCATGTTTTACTAATAATGAAAATTATAACAGAGGAAACATAATATTTGAGAATTCAATATTAGAAGGATTTACTTTTTTTTAATATCAAATTTAAAAAAAAATTATAACTACATAAATTTTAAAATAAAATATAATAGAAATCATTTAGTCACAAAAATATTGAATAAAAAACTAAAAGAGGATGAAACCTCGTGTAAGAAGATTTTGTATTTGAATAATATTAAAATTTGTTCTTCCTTTTAGTCTTACTTAAATTTTCTAGTTATATTTTTTTTAGGTTTATGTAAAGACACAAGTAAGTGTCCTTTAGATCTTAATTGTATCTTAGTATAAGTTTGAAAAGTTAGCAAAAAAAACTATAAAAAATATGGTTAAGTTTGTCTCAGACATAGATGAAAAGATGCATAAAATATAGAGTCTCACATAAAGTAGAATAAGTTTAAAATAGGTTAAAATGAGACTTTAACTTTAAGGACTCACATAAAATATAGAGTCTCACATGAAGTAGAATAAGCCTAAAATAGGTTAAAATGAGACTTTAACTTTAAGGACTCACATAAAATATAGAGTCTCACATGAAGTAGAATAAGTCTAAAATAGGTTAAAATGAGACTTTAACTTTAAAGACTCAATATGTGTGATATTACTAACTTGTTAGTCTCACATTTTTTGTATCAACAAAGTGTCATGGGACTACATCTATAAATAAAACTTTGGTCCATGTACAATTAACCTTTAATGAATAAAATTATAAATGTTTTTGAAAGTTTCTTATTGTTCTTAAGGTAAAAATACAAGGGGATTATTCTTTTCCTAATTCTTACCAAGAATCCTTCATTAAAAGAGGACAAACTAAGAGTCTTGAAAATTTTATGAATTTTCTTGAATGTGTTTTCATTATAGTATCAAACAACAATTTTATAAATGTCAAAAATTATATAAAAGAGTAAACAATTATATATATATATAAAATCTTATGACAAATAAAATAGTTATTACCTTTTCAAATGTTAAAACAAAATTACCTTGAAGATTTAAACGAATTTGATGAATATAAAATAAATTAATAGACTGAAAAATTATGTAATAAAAGAATGATTTTTCAAAATGAAATGAAACAAATGATAAAAAAATAATAAAAATAATTTTTTTAAGTTACTTAATAAATTAAAAGTGTTTTAGTAATTTAAAATGAGATGGTGTATAGGGACAAAGATAGGATGTCCCATTACCTTATTAAAAAAATGAATATTAC
>Ga0099825_1007876_pt1 | contig 12812 bp, 6 predicted proteins | sample SiratroredBW_FD_76838 | JGI IMG/M metagenome (GOLD analysis project Ga0099825, IMG submission 76838) | Root nodule microbial communities of legume samples collected from California, USA - Siratro red BW | ecosystem: Host-associated > Plants > Roots > Nodule | place: USA: California | collected...
TAAAAAAAGAGAAAAAAAAAAAAAAAAAAAAAAAAAAAAAATTAAATTTTAAAAAATATAAAAAAAAAAAAAAATAAAAACAAAGAGCACTTTGCCTAATTTAAAAATATAATATTATAATTAAAAAAACTGGTATGTCATTTTTTTAATTATATTTTTTAAATTAAAACGAAATCACAGGAGAATTCTTTTAATTTCTTCGTATGGGAACAAAGAAAAGTAAATGCCATAAAAGAAACTGATAGATAAGATTTTTAAGTAAAAAAATAATTCTAGAAAAATGTTAATTAAAATATACGTTAAAGAAAAAAAAGTATAGATTTTAATTTTTTGAGATAAAAGTTATTGTTAAGTTAAATAATTTATTTTAATATATCTATAATAAAGAAGTAAATTTGACTCTAATTAATTGTTAACAAAATCCATATAAAACACTAAAACTTATTTTTGGTATAAAACTTTAGAAGTTTTTTCTAGATTAAAACCACCTTAAATTTTTATCTACTTATATACGTGTTAGACATTCTTAATTGTGAGGAAAAATTTCACTTAATTAATTTTCATATATAAGTTCAGCTATTATGTTACCAAGATCACATTCAAATAAGAATATTACTATATTTATATTTAAACAGTCTCTATTTAAATAATTATTACAATATTAATATGAATAAAAAATAATATTGTTTTATAGAATCAAACAAAGACTTTGAAAAGGTATATTATGAAGTATACCCAAACTCTTCTTGCACTCCATGAGTAAGAAGAAAATTTTCACGAATAGATGATAACTTGTTTACATTTCATTGGATAAATATGTAAAGTTAAGAAACAAGTAAAGTTGAGAAATGTAGAGGAAAATGGAAATCACATATACCATGTGGTATATATTCTTGAGTGGGTCATGGATATGGTTATGGTCATGGTCAATTAAGTGTCCAAAGTAGAGTTATTGGTTATATTCTTCACCATTTTCGTTGGCTACAGAATTAGATTCCGTGACAGATATCCATTTTTTTATTCCTTATGCAGACCCTCTGAGGAAGATAATGGAATCTCAGTGTACTACTGCATGCAATGGGATGCTTTTAAAGAAGGGAATAAGGTACCTGACGTTGATTAAATTTGTCAAGTTTCTAACATTACTTTGTGTTTTTCTATTCTTCTCTTAGTATTTTTTTTCCTTCTGAAGTAGATTGACAGATAAATAAATAGTTAGTAGGAGAAGAAAAACTTACATAATTTCATAGTTACGTTGTTTAGTTACACAATCACACATACACATTCAACTCCATTTCTTGATGGTTTCCAATGGAGATGAAGAATCAGGCAACCAAGTCCAACAATCTAAAAATTCATGTTCACCCTTTTTAAGGTACAACTCACCACTAGTTCAAGTGATCCTCATTGGTGTTGTCTGCTTTTGCTGCCCCGGCATGTTCAACGCCCTCTCAGGAATGGGTGGTGGAGGCCAACTGAACCACACTGCCTCCAACAACTCCCTCACTGCCCTCTACACCACTTTTTCCATATTTGGCATCCTTGGCGGCGCCATCTACAACATCCTCGGACCTCACCTCACCCTTCTCGCAGGATGTTCCACCTACGTCCTCTACACCTCCTCCTTACTCTACTACAACCATCACCACCACCAAGCCTTTGCCATTCTCTCCGGTGCTCTCCTTGGTGTAGGAGCAGGCCTCCTATGGGCTGCACAAGGTGCAATCATCACATCTTACCCTCCAACCAACAGAAAAGGTATTAGCTTTGTTGATGATGTTTGACTCAATGATAAGATAAAGTTCCTTTTTGTGTTTACTACTATATAAAAAGTGAGAATATATGCTTCAAGGGCTTCAAAGGATAATTCAAACACTCCTTGAGAATTTAGCTTCATTACATAAGATCTATAAATAGGAGCTAGCATCTTAGGCTACTAAGAAATAGAAAGTAAAATGTTTTTACTGGTTTCTTAACTATATTCTGAAGATACTGACCATAAGACTGTTTGTTTGATCACCTTTTAATCAATTGTTACCAACAAAAGGCACTTACATATCTATTTTCTGGAGCATCTTCAACATGGGGGGAGTGATTGGTGGCTTGATTCCTTTCATCTTGAACTACCATCGTAGTGAGGCTGCTTCGGTCAATGATGGAACCTACATAGGCTTCATGTGCTTCATGTCAGCGGGAGCCCTCTTGTCGCTGGCCATCTTGCCTGCATGCAAGGTTGTTCGTGATGATGGCAGTAGGTGCACCAGCATTTTGTACTCCAACGTGTCCACCGAGTGCGTGGAGGTTGCCAAGTTGTTTTCCAATTGGAAGGTGCTTCTTATGGTTCCCGCAGCTTGGTCCAGCAACTTCTTCTACCCTTACCAGTTCAATGAAGTGAATGGGGCACTGTTTAATTTGAGGACTAGAGGGTTTAACAGTGTGTTCTATTGGGGGGCTCAAATGCTGGGTTCGGTTGGGATTGGATATGTGATGGATTTCAGCTGTGAGAGGAGAAGGGTGAGGGGGTTGGTGGGAGTTGTGGTGGTTGGTGTTCTTGGGACTGTAATTTGGGGTGGTGCACTTGCTAATCAGCTTAGGTACTCCTCCAATGGTTTGCCAGCAAAGTTGGATTTTAAGGACTCAGGTTTTGCTGGGCCTTTTGTGTTGTACTTCAGTTTTGGTTTGCTAGATGCCATGTTCCAGAGCTTGGTCTATTGGGTTATTGGAGCCCTGGCTGATGATTCTGAGATCCTCAGCAGGTAAATTGATTCAGACTAATTATAGTAGTGTCTGCAGGTACAGTAATAAAGTAATTCCCATGGAATACTATAGAGATTTTTCTTAAAAAATTATTGTATAAAGAGCATTTGAGTGTAATACAGCTTCTGATAATTGAACATATACATAAAGTTCCATAACAAATGCAATGATAGACTTAGCGACATTAAGATATGCTTTCTAGAACTTGAACACTTAAATAAACTCTAGGAGCTAGTTCATGGATTAACTATAACTATCATCATTTAGTCAAATTATTGATCAACAGAAGATCCAAGCACATACTAGTGCTTAATTATTCTCTGTGCCTTAGTTTGTAGCACTTGGTCATTGATTAGTTATGTTGTGGATGGTGCATGGAAAGTTGGAAAGCAGATGATGATGTTTGAAGAAGTTGTGTGTATATATATACAGGTACAGTGGTTTGTTTAAAGGAATACAAAGTGCAGGGATTGCTGTTGCATGGCAAGTAGATGAACACAAAGTGTGTTTGATGTCTCAGTTGATAGTGAATTGGGTGCTCACAACAATAAGCTACCCATTACTCTTTGTTTTGGTGATGTTTGGTGTGAAAGATGAATAGGAGCTGAGGAACCTGTCATCGATCAGTTTGCTCTTCATGTGTTTGTCTTGTAAATTTCTCTATGTTCAGTTTCATCTGTTCAACTCAATAAAGAGTACGTTTGAGTTTGCATACTTCTTAATCAATAAAAGCACAACAATAATTTTAATTTAAGAGTTAATAGGTCAAATTACTTTTTCAACGTAAGAAAAAATAAATTAAACTACAAAATTACATTATCTTGAATTTTACGTTATTTCATATATAATAAAATAATGATAAAAATTTTAAATATAAGTTAAATATATAATATTTTTTTTTAACATAAACCGATGAATTATCCAAATATTCTATTAATCTATAGATGTTTCATTTTCCAAATTTTTCATAAATTAGGTGTAAATACCAGACCAAACACAAGACAATTTCTTTCTCATTACCTTCCCTCTTTCCTCGCTGACACGAAAAACAAAAACCCCCAATTCCCTCAATCAGGGTTCAATTCAATTTCAATTCCGAAAACCTTCCATTCCCGATCATTTCCTGAGTCCTAAATCTGCCACGGCGAACCCTCGCAGCTCGCTGTCTCGACACCGGCCATGGGGAAATTCACTCCCACTCGTCCACGGTTCTTCAACGCCGCGATCGCCGTCGTTGGACTCTGCGTGATCCTCCCCGTTTCGACGGCGAATCCCGAAGAACCCGACGTGCTCCGGCTACCGTCGCAGAGCCTGTGCGGCAAAACGACTGCATTGTCGCCGTCGTCGTGCCCCGGAAAGTGCTTCCGGGCAGACCCTGTGTGTGGCGCGGACGGCGTGACGTACTGGTGCGGATGCGCTGAGGCGGCGTGCGCAGGCGTGGAGGTTGCGAAATTGGGGTTCTGTGAAGCGGGGAACGGGGGATCTGCAGCGATTCCCGGTCAGGCGCTGCTTTTGGTGCACATTGTGTGGCTCATCTTGTTGGGGTTCTCCGTCTTGTTAGGTCTTTTTTAATTTAACAGTATTTCTGAAATTCCACCATCATCAGAGACGGTGCTTAAGCTTTGATTTTTTTTTAATTCTGAGGTTTAAGAGCACTGTTTTTTTGTATCAATTGTTTTTTTGTATCAATTTTTTACATTATGAACCATTTTTCACTTTCTATATAAAAATAGAACTTTGAAATCTAAAGATTGAACTTATCCGCGTAAATATATATATATATATATATAATATAAATAATTAAGAGACTCCGTTTCTGGCGAGTGGACGAGACAAACCAAAATTATGAGACTCCATTTTCTCGTATTTAATCCTAAATCAATATATTATTTCTCTTTCTCAATCATTCTTATCGAACATATTTTATCGAAATGTGTAGTGTATTAGCAAAATCGAAATATTGTGAAAGTCAACATATATTCTTTTTTAACATTATAACTTAAATTCCCTTTCTATCACATGCCCAAATGAAAATCATTATTTGGAGTTTCATCAGTTCCGTAGACGAATCATCTTCTATTCCTATTATTGCAAGAGGCACCGTTTCACTGATTTTATCTTTAGATATCTGACCTTAAAGGTTTCCAATTTATTTTGCTACTGTAACATTTTCCGTTACACTTCATAATCCTTCTCCATCATCAACATTTTCCATTACACTTCATAATCCGTCTCCATCATCAACAAGATATTATTTTATAGATTGGACCACAGAAAAGCTAGATAAAATAATCATTATACCAATTCAAAAACTATAGACATACAACATTACACAATGCATATAGTAAGCTACAACAAATGCGATTTAAATGCTGTATGGAACAACCAACCACCCACCATAATTAATGTATTTTCATCCTTAAAAAAGTACCTTCCATCTGGTTGGAATGTCATCAATAAAAGCATAAATTACATTGTACAAAAGTGATAGACAGAAATAACTCAAATTCTTAGTTTTGCTATTTGGCACCAAAATGTGTGTTGCATCACTTAGATAGAATGTCAGTGGTGTATTACACATGACTATAGTCAATTGATAATTTCATGCAGAAACCAAAAACAGAAATAATCGGAGTAATGGCCTTGGAGCTAAAGAACTGGAGGGGGGTAAAACAAAATGCACAGAGAGGGGTATAATTGAGTTTGATTCATATAATTTAACCTTTACACATAAAATTAGTATTGATCATGTTTTCCCTTTTAACCATCATCAACCATCTTTCACTTGCCATGTAGCAAGAGGACTCTAAATAGAGGCACAAATCCTCCTACCTCCACCTGTGAATCTTCTAAAGAAATGCCAAAGCATGCTGAAAATGAATACCCCGGGCTAAATACAACACAATATTTATGTAGCATGTAATGTAACAAACACACAACTTTAAGCACTTGCAGCATTTGGAAAATCAATCCATTGTTGCAGGCTTAAGAATGGTTCCTCAGCATTTATTCATACATCTCCCACATAATCATTCACCAACATCATGGCTTCGTCTAGAAAGTGCAAGAATATGTATTGCAAAGTCCTGTGTTGGCGCTGTTATAGGGGAACAAGGAAACAGGACGAGTTCTTGGCAGTTCAGGAATAGGCTTATCCATGTTCAGAAGAAACTCCACCACTTGCTCCATTGAGGGTCTTCCTTTGTTCTCATTTAGGGTGCAAAGCAACCCAATTTCGAGAACACGAATTGCCTGCTCCAAGTTGATCAATGATCCCATCCTTCTGTCCACCAGCTTAACTTTCTCATCAACCTGATGCAAGTTCCAAGCATAATCCAATAGGTTCCTCTCTTCTGGATTTCCCTCCTCTTTCTCATTCCTTACCCTTCCAGCTATCACTTCCAACACAAGGACACCAAACTCAAACACATCTGCACCATGGCACACTGCTGACTCAAACTGCTTTGATTCTGCCCCCAACAGCACAAACCCAAAATCACCCAAAACAGCTCTGAAGTTGACATCTAGAAACACACTGCTGCATTTCAAGTTCTTGTGGGCTAGTTGCTTAGAGTGGAGGAAGCTCAAGCCATCAGCTACATCCTTAACAACTTTGAACCTCCTAGTCCATGGAAGAACACCAGCCCCAAACAACCATTTGTCTAGGCTGCCATTGGGAACAAAGTCATACACCACCATGACTTCATGGTTGTCTTGACACCATCCTCTAACGGGAAGCAAATTCGGGTGGCGAACATGGCCAATGACTTTGATTTCCTTCAGCAAACGCTTCTTGTCTGATCCATGTGTGTTGAGAAACTGAGTTGAGAACCTTTTCACAGCCACCTGGCTTCCATTAGAGAGCTTTCCTCTGTAGTATTCTCCTCTAGAATCACTGCCAAGCAACTCTATCTCACTGAATGACCGAGTTGAAGATGAAAGTTGAGAAAATGTGAAGCGGCGTGGCTTGTTTGGAGGCCTTGGCAAGTGAATATCTGTCTCCACTGAAGTGTTTAGCTTGGAAGCATTTTTCCTGTGCTTACTGATGAAGTAAAAGCCAAGGAAAAGAGCCAGAGCCAATGCCACAGCAGCCATAAAAATCAAAAAGCTTCTCGGTGGTTCATTCTTAGAAGACTTCTTAGCAGTTGGTGGTGCTGTACTATTCTCAAGTAAGATCTTACCCTGGCAGGTTTCAGATGAAGGGAAGCGAAGAAAAGCTTGGCTTGTGGAAGTGAAGTTCCAGGAGAGTATGTTGTGGATTTGTGTATGGTTACCAGTGGAAGCTGAGAACCCCACAAACATGTACTCATTGAGATAAGGAGAGAGATCCACAGATTCTGAGAAGATAGGTGTGGAAGGATAATCCTCTTCATTGGCCCTTCCAAGACGAATGTCCATTCTCCTTTGAGGACCATCATAGCTGATCCAAGCGCGGTGAGCAAAACCATCCTTAAGGGAAACTCCAACATCAGAAACATTGATAACTTTGGTAGATACTATGGTACCTAAGTTGATGCCAACATGGTTGTCATTTGGATCTCCAAACTCTGGATTCTGTCTTGTGTCAAACTCCACTGCCACTGCCTTGTAGTCATTCTCACAAGCATCATTGAGCATGCCAAGCCATGGCCCTGGCCTTCCCACAGTGAACTCATCAGGGACAATAATGAAAGTGAGGCCACTACCTCCATAAGCAGCTTGCTCAGAGGCAGTGGAATTGTTCAGTTGAAAAGAGAAAGTTGTTTGAAAGGAAGCTGGGGTCTTGGTGGTTGGAGCTAGCAGGCGAATAGGGAAGGAATAGATACCTCTACCTGCCTGGTGTCTTATGTCTGTGTATTGTGACTCATCTGGGATTTGAAGAGAACCCTTTTCTTTTGAGAACTTGGCACTGCCAAGGAGCTTCACATCATGGACTAGTCTGGGGTTGTTGCTGAAGCTGAAATTGTAGAAGGAAAAGTGCTTGGTCACATTGATTGGAACATCACCAGCTGAATGAACTGAGGCCAGAACATTGAACAAACAAAGTGTGAGCAAGATATTGCATAAGGAAGAAGCCATTGAATGCATAGAACAAAGGAAGTTCCAATTATGCAGCTGCATATGGTTTCTGTCAGTGCCAATAATTGTGGTAGTAATGCTTTGAATTAGGTGTGAAAGGTTGATAAACCAAAACAGAAGAAAACAAATCTGATTAGACTATGAATTGGACTCAAGTTAACACGACATTAATAGTTGAAATTATGTGATGTAAATTATTTGAAGAGGAAAATGATGCAAGATAATGAAGGTAAGTTTGATTAACATCACTGATATTACGGAAGCAGCAACAGCTGCTACGTGGGGTATGATATGACAGTGGAGATATCTGAGGTGAAGAATTGGTTGCTCAAAATTGCTGGTCCACTCATGTTTTGTTTTTTTTGGCTCAATCTTATCATTTCCGTAACCCATATGCAAATGAAAACATGATCATAATATTTTAGATATAAAACTTAGATCAAACAAGTTGCAACACGTGTCTGAGGAATATTGTTCACTGTGATATGCGTGCTTCGTAATGATAATTGAGAAATATAATTGTGGATCAAATAAACAATGCAGAGCACCGTCTCCTTATTATTTAACAATTTCTGATTGGTGCAATCAATAATCAATAATATAATTTATTGATTATATAATTACCTCTTTAGATAGTCTACTACACGTATATTTTATATGGAACGGAAAGACAGAAACAAAATAGAAAATTTACACAGTTATTTTATTAAAATAAAGAAAATTTATTATATTTTTTATTATTAAAAACTAGAAAGTAAATTTTAATCCAATTTAATCTTCAAAATTAACCTGTAAAACTGATGTTTGCCGTTCTTCAATTATTCCAATGCTTCGTTTTCACGGAAACAGTTTCATCGGAAAATTTTCGAGAAAAAAAAATCGATTAAAAGGTACATTCAAAAGTTTTAATGGAAAAATTTAAAGAAAGAATAAAAAATAATTCAGCTTAAAAAATTAAAAACAATAAATATTAAAAGAGCTCTAAAAATGTTATTTCATAAACACAGTTCTTTCTTTAGACACTGTACTAAAGAAATGTGAATCCCTACGCTTACCATCTAAATCATATTAATATGAACTAAAGTTTCAAGCTTGAATAGACCCCATAGTCAAAATTTATTATCATTAGGGAACATACCTGCCTTCTAGCCACTAATAATAGATTATCCCCCTAAGTCTATTTTAATTAAAATTTCTAAAATATATTTTTAACTTTTCTCTTTAATTATTTCTGGAAGATAAAATATTTATTCCTTTTAGGTTTGTTTCATTTCTATCAGTATTGTAAATTTTGTGAAGAAAAATGGATACATCGTTCACTTTGTTAAAAAAAATTCAATGGAAAAAACTGGCTAACATAAAAGAGTAAAGTAAATGTACTTTCTTTTAGGCATATAATTACCTTTATGACTTTGAATATGAATTTTGTGTATTAGTGACTTCAAACTTTTATTTGATCTTTTTTGTGTAATTGTTGATTAAAACTTTTACTTGATTTATTTTTTTGCGTTTGTTAATTTATCGAAAGAATGAACTTCTTAAATATTTACGGTGTCGTTTGTCCTTTAATGTGTCTTTCTTTCAAAGTTTTTTTTTTTCCTAAAGATAATTATATATATTTTACAAAAATTGTTTTAATTAGATTATATGACTGTTTATGAAAAAGATATCTTTTATGTTGATTAAGCACGTAAGGCCCCACCTCGCACCCTATCTTCCTGTTTTCTTGTTTTTTTTTTTTTTTTTTCTTTTCCTCCCGATCTTTCTCTCTCCCTCGTTCATAAGTTTTTTTTTTCCTTCATGTAAATTTTCTAAGGCTTTGTTTGGTTTAGGAAATAAATTTGAGAAGATGAATTTAAAGGGATTTGAATAGATTGTGTGTGTATAGGAAGATTGTTTAGATTAATGGATGGATGGTAAGATTTGAAGAGATTTGAGGGGATTGTTTATGAAAGTTTGGGATTGATTTCATAGATGTTATAGATTTGTTTTTATTTTTTTAATTGATATATTTCTGAAATTACTAATTAACCCTTGTAAAATAAGATGGTAAAAAATTAAAATGAATTGGATTAAATTGATTTTAATATAAAAAATATAGAAATTGAATCAACTAACTAGATATTTTTTTTAGTAGGTTGATAATGATTTTATCTAATCCAACCTGTGAACATCCTTACTTTTGTGTTTTAATAATTTTATATCTAAAAGAAAATAAAATTATTTTTAAGATAAATAAAAAATATTTTAAATAACATCTTCTCCCCTTAATTTCATCATAAATATTGAATCAAATAAGGAGATAAAAATATATTTTTTCTGATTTACTTCAATTAAACATTAAGTAAACATATTTTCATCAATAAAAAATAAAATAAATAAATAGAAAACAATATAATATGTATAATATACTTTTTATTATTTCTTTTATAAAGTAAATAATTTTTATTGATTTAATTATTTTACGTCAATAATAGAATTATGAATGGATAGATTGTATTGAATATGGGTAGATTGAAGGGAGATTAATTATATTATAGCTGTCTTGGAAAAAAGGAATGGAAAGTACCATGAACGAAAAAAATATATATATAATTATTGGAATCAATTATTTGATGAATTAGGTATAAATCAATTTATTTTTCATATAATATATATATATATATATATATATTGTTACAATAAATATACATTAATGCTAATAATTATTTCTTGCTTATAATTTATACATTCTTTACATTTTTCTAATTATTTTAGTGTCATAGAATTAATAAGGAGTGTTTTATAATTTCCAAAGTCAAGGGTATTTCGTAATTTCCATTTCATTTACAAGGGTTATTTTGTAATTTTCAATTTCATCCCTTCAAATCTCTTTAAATGAGCGAATATTCAATCATTCAAATCTCTCGTAATCCATCCTCCCAAATCAGCTCAACCAAACAACCTTCGTCCACTCAAATTCATCCTCTTAAACAGTAAATCCCTTCAAATCAGTCCAACCAAACACAACCTAAGTTTTTTTTTTCTATTTTAAAATTTTATCAGAGCTTAGCATAGTTAAAATATCAGAAATATTTCATCACATTTTTAATCAAAGTAACTTTTTTTGGTTATTTCAAAACTTTTCTATTATTCTTCTTATTTTAGTTTTTTCATAATTTTTAAAAATGATCATTTCAATTTAGTTAACCTTATTCTGAAATTAGTTATGTTTAAATATTTTATTTTAAGTTTTTAGATTTTGAGTAGTTCTCTTGTTTAAGATAAAAAATTTCTTAGATCAAAGAATTTAAAGTAAAAAAATATATATATATGATTTTGATAGTATCTTAAAATAGTTGATCTAGATAATAAGTTAATTTAGTAAATGGATTATATGCATTAAAGTATAAAGTTTGTTAAACAAAGTTTTGATTATGATTTCTATGAGTTTATGAATTTGGATCATTAAGATTGAATGAAAATAATTGAAGATGATGTTTAAACAAATCATGATTTGAATTGATCATTTTAAATTATTTAGAAGTTGTATTATTATAATATTTTTTAAAATATTTTAAATCATTAAGAAGTTGTATTATTATAATGTTTTTAAAAATATTGTTGAAAGGGATTTGATTATAATGTTAAAGTTGATTTTTTAAATCTTTCCTTCAAGTCAAAATAGTTCTGGAACTCAACCTTACTTTTAGTTATATTTTTTTTTCAAGTGAAAACAATATTCAAAATCAACTTTATGTACCAAATTTTCACTTAAGGGAAAGTATTTTTGTTCAAGTGAGTTTATCCTCACTCAAGTTAAAAAAAAGTTTAATTTTCTCCTTGCCTCTTCAATAGATTAAGATTATATATGAATGTTTTATTTTAAATGTGAAATGAATATTAAGTTATAATTTTAATTAATTTTATGTTTTTGTTTAAATAAGTTATATTATATAACAATGTTACTAAAATTGATGAGATTTGTATGTGATAGTATGTAAATTATTATTTGATTTATTTATTAAGTATTAACTAAAATCATTTTGCTTCACTCATTATCTAAGTTACATATATTAACACTCACTAACTCCAAGTGATGATTCCATTATAAATCAAAATCTTATGTCTTGAATTAAATTTTAATCTATAATAAAGAAAGATATCAATCAATCACTAAGTATGTCTCATTATATAAATAAATCTATGTATATATTATCGGTATTTAAAGAAGATTGAATGGTTGACTTTTATATATTGTATCCTGAAAACAATATCAACTTTATTTTATCCTTTTTTTATAAATATTTAATATATACAGGAAATTGTTTGTTTAGGTTGTAAAAATATAATATATTTTGTACATATCTTTTATTAGTTTTATAGTATATTAGGTAAGCAAATTTTTCAAGCTGATGTAATTTTTGTTTGAAATCCTGAAATGATGTATTTTTTTATTTATTTTCACATATGGGTAAATTGTGCATATGAAACACGATATCATTGTAAAGAAATCGTGGCCTTATTCTATTATTTAATATAAAATTAAATGAGATAGTAAAAAGAGGACACCAGCTTAATTTACTAGATGAAATTCTACATCTAATATTTCAATTAATGAGTTAATTAATATAGTGAGAATACTGTAGGATTCTAGTAGGGTTAATATTCTCCACTCATTCCTCTTTTGTTTTGTTTGACACATTTGATCTATTGCTAGTGTAACTAAAATAAATGAAAAAATTTAATTTAATTTGAATAAAAGAGCAGTTACTGAGAAGAAAAGTTACATGCTATGAATTTAGTTATTAATATATGAAATAGATTTAGTTAGTAATAAATATAATTTAAAAACTAACAATACATTTATTTAAAAAATTAATAATATTTTCAAATTTTCATTCTAAATTTATTGCTAAATCTTAATTTTATTTTAAATTATTTTTATATTAGTAACTAAATTCAAATATTAAACTTAAACTTAATTTTGCTAAATATATTTTATTACTAAATTTTAA
>Ga0099825_1007883_pt1 | contig 12799 bp, 6 predicted proteins | sample SiratroredBW_FD_76838 | JGI IMG/M metagenome (GOLD analysis project Ga0099825, IMG submission 76838) | Root nodule microbial communities of legume samples collected from California, USA - Siratro red BW | ecosystem: Host-associated > Plants > Roots > Nodule | place: USA: California | collected...
GACACTCCCGTTCAGTTGTCATTTGAAAAAAAATTGACAACCGGATGACCTGCTCATCCGGTTGTTAATTTTTTTTCAAATGACAACCAGATAGGGGTGTCATCCGGTTCTCATTTCCAAATCAAAATGATAATCGGATGAAAGTCATCCGGTTCTCATAGTCCAAATCGAAAACAGATTAATTTTTCGATTTGGACTATGAGAACCGGATGAGTTTCATCCGGTTATCATTTTGATTTGGAAATGAGAACTAGATGGCACCCCCATCCGGTTGTTATTTAAAAAAAAATTAACAACCCAATAGAGTGTCATCCGGTTCTCATATAAGGATAATTGTGGTATTAAAATTTTTTATTAGGGTACAGGAAGAACTCGTCATGCTCCATCCATGAACTCCAATCTGTATGCTCCCAACTGAAAAGGGGCAACAAATGTCCTATCTCATTTCCAAAAAATCATTCTGTTTTTATGGATGCTATTTTTAAAATTTCCTTTTTCTATTAGAAGGTTAAAAAATCATCTACAAAGCACGATATTAGAACTAAACTGAGATGCAATTTAACTAAACCTACTTATTAGTACTAAAGCTAGATGCAATTTCATAAGAAATTTTTATAGCGTTCTCTAATTAGAGTTGAAATTTTACTTTGACAATCTACCTAATGATTGTATACATTAAATGTCAATAAAAATGATAGATGTAATATATATCGCAATTAATTAAGAAATAAAATAAATGTAAAAACTGAGATGCTGAAAACTCAGTTAATAAAATTTTCTACATTAATGGTAGCCAAACCAGAAAAAAAAAGAAAAGGACAAATGTGAGAAGGGATGGACACTGTAACCTCGTTACATAATAATATATATATACACTCAACAATGAACCAGTCCACTCCGCTCCTATACTAAGTGGGCTTTGCAGTCACATTCATTCAAGCATGAATGCCTATCGTCTCAACAGTTACCTTGTGCCGTATACAATATCTACATCACACGGAACTTCACCAATGGGAATCCAAAGCACCAAAGGTTCCGCAAAAATGTGGCATGTGCATACAAAGAAAACCCACTACCATGTCTACACGTACCATTGCTCCTTTCAATTCATTTTAGAGGCAATCAAGAAAGCTTGCAAATTACCTTATCACATCCAGTCTGTCGATCACGTTCAATGCTCTTTCTTTGTCAATATCAAAATCAATCACTGGAAGTTTAGACAAAATCCTATTGAAACATATCTCCTTGCTTTTACTTGATGAATGACTTCTACTCTTGGTCAATCTGTAGTTCTCCCTGAATCTAATATTCACACTGCCAAAATCCAAGCTTTTACTGATTCGTCTAACAGGTTTTTTCGTATTTACATCCTGCAGCATGTTTTGCTCGTCCAATGTCAACAATGATAATACTGCATTTGTAGACTGTTCATTTGTCTTTTGCAAAGCAGCGCCGACAGGGGACTTGATGGCAGGCCTTACTTTGCCAGCATCACTGCCTGCCTTACTTCTGATGACCAAGCGATGAAGCCATATAAGAAGTTCAAGAATATAATATTCCACTTTGTCTTTATCTGCATGGTGGAATGTCTCAACCAGCATTGCACCAGACTTCGTCTTTACCTCAGAGCTTCAAGAACAAACCAAGTATTTAAAATCCGAAAGGATTAAAAACACAGACAATACAAAAAAGGAAAATCGTACAAATTTATAATTCAAAAACTTACCCTGTGTTTGCCCACTCCCCTACCCAACCAAAGCCATGATGTGCTCTGAATAAATTTTAAAACAACCAACAAAAAAGGCCAAAAAGGACTAGAGTTAGCTTATGTATGAGGTAAATAAATTGATGATAAAAAACACATGGATAATAAGGAGCTAGTTGACAAAATGCCAGATATCTTACTTGGATGTGTTAGTGGCCATGGGGGCCAACCATTGTAATGTTTTCTCCATCTCATCAGTGATATCGGCTACAGTTAACTGCAAGACTCAGACATTATGAGGAACTAGCAAATAAAAGGAAAAATAAGGAGATTTTCATCTTTGGTTGAGAGAGGAAAGCTGAAAGCAAAAGAAAATTTATTCAAAAAAGTTGTTGACCATTTTCCTTGCCATTGTATATATTTCTTAGTATTTAGACTTAAACTGTGATTCAACTCTACAAAATCAGTTTATAAGATGAGATAATTGTCCCAACTTTATAAGTACTCTTCAAACCTAATGTTTATTGAGGTGGGATTCATCTTCCTAAGTGTTGACATCTCAATGTCTCCACACTACCATACTTCACTCGTCCTTTTTGGTAAGCTCTCCAACCCTTTTGAAACATTGCAACTATGGCAACTTTCCAATACGCGTGGTCCATCAACGAATTTAAGTTAATGTTATAATTATAGAAATAATGCACATATCCTATATAATCAAGAATATCAAAATTATATATGTATTATTAGGAACGTTTTTATTTATTCTAGTGTCATTTTTATTTTTAGAGGACATCAAATCTACTTTATTTATTGAATTGATATTGTTTTCACAATATAAATATATCCCACGCAGAAGCTGGTTAAAAACCTCATGCGCGTCCTTTCCAAATTTGCCCCCTCGCTAATGCATGCCTTCCGGCCACCCTTTGCAATGCTCACCTTGTCCATCCAATCACAATCTGAGTTTCTACCTTTGCAATTTTTTTTTTTTCAGATTTCAAAAATGTCTTCCAACACCCAATCCACATCCATAACAGATTCTCCTATCTTTTCCAACCATACTATTAGTACAAAGAAGATCAACGGTTATTACTAGTATTGTAATATACAGCTTTTCAACTAGATGTTGGGTGTTAGTGTTTCTGTTTTCTGTTATGGTTGTGTAACCTCTTTTTGAGTCTATATATGGACTCTGCTGATGTACTCTTAACATGAGTGAAATAATATTCAGTTTTTCTTTTGATAAAATTCTTCATATCAAAATCTGATATGATATCATGAGCTTATAATTGGTTTGAAATGGTCAATTCTAGCTCCCTCTCATCCGGTTGCAAGTTTTTCCAAAATTTGATAGCTGACAAACTTCATGATCCCAATTACCTCCATTGGAAACAAGTTGAAGTCATTATAAAGTCGCACAAACTTCAGAGATTTGTTGTAACTACTGTGATTCCTCCACGTTTCCTTTCAGATAATGATTGCGCCTTCAGAACAATCAATCCAGCATATGAAGAGTGGGAGGTCCAAGATCAAATCTTGCTTTCTTGTCTTCAATTGACACTCTCAAAAACTATTTGTCCCACGTTCTTGGAGTTGTTCTAACTTATCAAATGTGGGACAAATTCATGATCACTTCTTTACCCAAACCAATGTGTGTGCCAAGCAACTGCACACTGATCCTGTGCCCAATCTCTTGAAAACAAGACTACGCAAGAATTCATGAGACAGGTTAAGTCCATTGCAGGTGAACTTGCTGGAATCGGATGTCTTGTCAAGCGTGATGAATATATAGATGTTATTCTTCATGGTCTTCTGCAAGAATATACTCTAAAGTTGAGGCTCTTCTTCTTTACCCATGAATCCTGCAGTAATCGATTTTAGAAGAAATTTCTACTTCAGTAAATTACTCTCATTCCTATGAAAATACATCATTTGCAAGTTCGCAGCAACAATTTTTGCAGAAATTTCAGTTGCTCTTCTTCTAATCAAGGTGCTTTAAGTCGTGGTGGGCATTTTGCCAACTTCCAGTGCCAAATTTGTAAATATGGCACACCGCTAATATTTGCTTATATCATGCTGATCCATCTTATCAACCTAATGAATATGACTCTACAACGCATCAGCCATTGCAGATTTCTACTAGTTAGTCTAACCCATCTTCCAAATCCAACATCTAGGTCAACCCTACCGCTATGCCTACTCAATCGTTCTAACCAAATTATCCAAGTGTAACGACAGTAAATTTCTCAACCCAAGAAAATGATAATTCCAAATAGATACCCGATTCAAGAGCCTCTTTTCATATGACAGGAGACTCACAAACATTCAACAATTTAATCACTTTTGTTAGATGTAACAGGTTTAGCCCATATGTTTTGTATGTTTCTTATCTATAAATACATAACCGTATATGTTCATTATACACAAGGAATTAATCATATACTTTCACATTGTATCTAGTGCTAGGGTAAAATCCCTTTTTTTTTTCGGCCGCTGCCACCATTTGGATTGGCGACACCTTAGTAAATTGGTAAAATAGAAAGTAGCAACAATTAGTCATACCTCTTCTACAACACAAAGGGAAGGTAATTTGGAGCGCAGAGCTAATTTTATATTAGGAGGCAAGCTTTGATATAATGAATCCTTTGTATTTGCAGGCACGGAGGATCTAGCCACCTGAAAGTGCCATCAGCAAACACCAAACCAAAAATATTATTCTTTGTTAGACATAATTTGATCGTTAGGGAATAAGTATATATATAAGCACACCTTATCAATCCAGGAAAGGACAAAGGCAATTACGAATTAAAGGTAAACATAGGTGGGATTGAGTTAGGTTTGGGGGAGAATCTTGAAGCCAAGCCAAATGAAAATGGTTTCGTTGAGTGGTTCAACCCAACCCGACCACAACTAGGTTGTGACAGTTGGGTCATTGGGTTGTAAAGAAAATGGAAGGAAAAAACACAAAAAGGGGGAAAATAAAAAATAGAAAGGATATAAATATCTATTCCAAGTTAATGTAGAAAAATTATAAATGAATAAAAGGATAATTACATATTAAGTATTTTATATTTTAATATGATTAGGTCAGCTCAGGTGTGAAGTTTCCAAATCAAAAACAGTTACTTCCAATTTATCCAATTTTAAAACCAACCCAACCCAATCCAGTGTTTTTACCTTAATTTGGTCAAGTGGAACCAACCCATGATGATTAACCCTATCTGTAGTGAAGACATCATATACCAATTATCATATAGTCAAGCATAAAAGCACAACCTGATCAAAGCATAAGAGTCGTCAACTAATATATAAAGATGCCCCACTTCCTAATCTGTTAGTTGTGAGCATACTGTCTGCACCAAACAGATTCGCCAAAACTAAGTGCAGACCTGACAAGTGCATTTCAATTTGATGATAACATCCAGACTCCAGTTCAGGCAGGTTTCATCGTGTCAAGACATTAATATAAAGGATCACACTTGTTGAATGATAGATCATAAATGCATCAAGCAGTTAGTTTTTATTTCTGGTGCATATATATTTCTATCACCCAAATTATTTTATATGAACTCAGATTCATTACAAATTAGATCAGAATGTGATATGCAGTGATTAGAATGTGATAGATGCAGAACAGCTCAATTCATCAAAAAAAAAAAAATAGTTATGTTGTTTGATGCCTTGACAATCTGGAAGTTTCGACCTTCAACTACAACCAAGAAATGATTGAAAACCAACAGCGAAATAAAAGTTCAAAATTAAGGCATAAGCGACCTTATGAGTTAGGTGTTCAGATCTAAAAAAGCAAGGAGCAAAAAGGCTTTTAAATGACCTTTTATTCTGAAAATACTGCAGAAGGCACTGAGGAAAGCTTATTAACCAAGAAAATGCACGTTTTTCTTTTCTATCGTAGCAGTATGCATGACAAATACAGTTTATATCAACAGTTCATGTCTTCCATAATCGCAAGTCATAAAACCTTCACAAAGGTCTACAACGTCTATATAGCAGGTTTAGAACTTCTAAAAAATCATCAACAATTTATCCCTAGTCTATGTAAGTCACAAACAAGATCAACCTAAGACATTGACATCTTGGTATTGAGTTCACAGTCACAACTCAGATCAGAGAACTATTATTCCATTAGAAACTGTTACGGAGCTTTAAATTTAAATTTTGAGGATCATCCAATTCTCATTTTAACAGTTAGGATCATCAACTTTCAATGCCAGGCCACAGATTGTGTAACAACCTGAGGCAATTAGTAATAGAAACTTAAGCCTATGGAATTGTCTATCAAAATTGTCTGATGTCAATGACAACCAAATTTATAGTAAATGCTTAGTTTTACGACTGATTTGTGGTTGAGTTTCCCTCTTAATACAAGCATCCAATTACATAAAAATCCTACATATATCTGATATTACTAATTTAGATAAATATCTCGTTTATTTCCTTTATGTTATTTCCCTATTTCACTTCGTAGGGTTAGTCATTCTTAGCCAAAGGGAAATTAGTGTGTGTACACAAAAAGATAAATTTTTACGAGTCAACTGAAACTCAATAGGCAACAAAAGGAGCAACTCTAGAACTCAATCAATTTTCACCTGCTCCAAGTTAAGGAATAAAATAAACAGACATGGAATGATTAAGTAAATACAATGAGGATTAACTCACAATAGTATCAATTTGAAGCACTATATTAGCATAATGCAAAGCAAGGCCTGCAGGGCCCAGTCTTTGGCGATTGCTTGTGTGTCCAGTTAATGGTTTGTGGCTATCTGCAGGGGCCCATCGATAAACAACATTACAGGTATGACTGATTTCAACAGTAATTTGATAAGAATACAAGACTGATATTTTAATACTTAATACATTAAGTTCCACAGAACAGCATTACAAATCAATGAAACAAACCTGCATTGCCAAAGGCATTGTTTATCTCCAAAAGCAAAAAATGGACAATATCTACAAGCTTCTCCATAACCTGTAATCCATTACATTATAAATTATATTCAACCTTTGTCAGTTCTCCGTTGGTGATATGCACAAGATGAACCCACATCTAAAAATGACTCCTCTACACTATTGTTGGAGATCCTTCTTTATTTGCTTACATAGTTCAAGTACTATATTTGGCATTACACATGGATCCGATACAATAAGAGTCTAAATGAGGATAAAACAAACAAGAGGGTGATACTGAGGGGCAAGAAAACATATTGCACAAAGAAGCAATCTGATGTTACCTCCTCCAAACTTCTAGACCAGAGTGATTTTTTCTTTAATTGTCTAACTTGCTTCTTTTGACTTTTAATTTCCGCCCTCAAGAATGCAATGCCATCACCTATATGATAGGGATATACTGAAGTTCAAAATTATATCCATAAGAGACTACATAAAAAAATACTGCTCAATATACTGAAAGGTCAAACTTCTGAATCAGAGTGACCTTTTCTTCAAAAATGTGTAATATATAGTAAACAGTCATTTAGGCCCTCAGAATTACATCGTAAACAACAATATGAAGAAGGGATGATTATGGAAAAACAATATCAAAGTAAGGGTTTTGGAACTGCTACAATTTAACAGGATGATTTTCAATGAGACGAAATGGCAGGTGAAGAAGACATTCAGAAAAGAATAGCAAATCCATAAAAAAAGGATACAGCTAAAGCAGAATATAGATAGCCAGTATTCAACCTATATTCATTTCAGGGTCCTTGATCAAAATGGTGTTGATGCTAGCATATATCTTTTTAAACATCTCAACCAGCTAGACGATCAGTGTTAACCTAGTCCTAAGGTTTCACATTTTTATCACCATCTGAATGATTTTTCTATTTAAAGAAAATAATAATAATAATAATAATAATAAATAATAATAATAATAAATAATCATACCAAAATCCATCCTCGGGTTATATACTAAAAACTCTTCAATAGATTCAGATTTACACTGTTTGGTTGGAGGTGTGGAAAGTGGAGTATTAATTTGGAGTGATTTCAAGAGAAAGTAAATGAAAAGTGAGGTGGTTTAATAGAAAGACGGTAGATTTGAATAGAAGGTTTATTGGTATATGTGATTGATTTGATTGACTGAAGGTTGGTAGGTTATTTTTAGTGTAATGTGAAAATTGCCCTTAGGTGTAATTTTTAAAATATAAACATTTTTTTGTTAAAAGAATATTAGTTGAGAAAATGAAAATAAATTGTTTCTTAAAAAGTGTTATTGATTTAAAAATTTTATTATTAATTTCCAATAATAATTATAAAAATTTAAAGAAAATCTCATAAATAGAATTATTAAAAAAAACAAATATCGAAGGGGTAAATTAGTAATTTACCAAACAAACCCCACAAATCCATCATTTTCTCCTCATCTCACACTCCATCTTTTCTTTAAAACTTTCCCTACAAACCATCACAAATCACCTAAATACACACAATCCTCATAAATCAATCCACAAATAGCAAATGACCAAACAATGCATTAAGGTTAAAAATTGCTAGTTACGAAAAACAATCCATAGTACTCGAGCTCAAGGGCAACATGCCACAATTACCCTTTTCATCATCATCCTCACACTTGCGCTGAACATCTTGTTCAAATCTATGCAAAGCATGTAATTCATGGTACAATTCCTGCAGCCACAGAAAAATGATTTTCCAACTTCTTTTAAAAAAACACATAAAATAATGACTGCATTGAATAAAAAGCAAATGCATGGAGCACTTGGTCTCAGTGATGGCAATATAATAAAAAACTTTCGAGATAAAGTAACTGCAAAATGGGAGCAATCGAGCAGATGCAACAAAAGGTGCAATAAATAATACGCACACTTCAGGAAGAAGGCGTACCTACCCATCATATTCGTTTCATTTAAAATAAATATGTCTTTTTTAATCTATGGTAGATAATGCCAAATTTACATGATTGGAAGTTTTATTCTAGGGTGATAAGAGAAATCAGAATCAGAATGAATTTTTTAAATGTACCTCAGGTTACTACAGAGCTATTGCAGATGAACTCAAAGTCTCCTTTATATCTTTGAGTAAAAATCATGATTAACGGTATTGAGTAAGTGATGGAAAGAAAGAAAACTCTATACAAATGACACGTAACACAAGAGAGGATACAGTCGTTGAAAATCCTTAAGAAAATCCCCCTATAATACATTTCCGGGAAAATTGCAAAATAAAATTATAGGATAAAGTATTTTCTATTTAGGGACAATCACTCACTGAACTGGTTAACAATATTTAAAGAGTGGTTCAATGAGTAATCACTTATAAACTTGATTAACCCTTGAATTAATTGTTCATAAATGATAAATACTTTTAGCAATGATTCACTTTTTTAATTTTCTTTTATTTTCAGCTTCAGAAGTTACTATTAGTCCCCGAGCAACAATAAGCATTTTCTTTAGTGACACGAGGAATACTCACAGCTGTAAACTGAACCAAAGTCATCAATTGTTGCATTATTGATTCTGCCTCGTCCCTTGAGGGTCTTGGAGCATTCTGTTCTCCGCTAACCCTAAAATTTACAATGAGATGACAGCTTAGAATAAATACAAGAAAGGCTAAATATTTTTCCGAAGACGAATGAAAGGCTAGTAGTAGAATTGAGGGAGTACAATTTATATTACTTCTCAAAGTATCGGTCTAAGTTGTGCCATTGAGGATTCTTTGAACGATTTCCAAACCGAATCACCTCATCAGAAAAAACTTTCAACTCCTGCCTGACAATATAATCCAAAACATATACAGTTGATATTTTTAAATTTACAGTCATGGTAATGCAAAAAAATAAAATAGTCTGCTTATCATGGTACGGAAGCGTGCTCAGAAATTTGATTTAATCCATATTTACCTCTTGTCTGCTGCAACAATCGCAAGAAGTTCATCCATATCCTTTGACACTAAATCTTGCACAGGATGTGAAAGAAGTACCTCTTCTTTCAAATGCCTAATACTTTTAGCTGAAAGAGATTGCAGAAGATTAAAACCTTTGACGATTGTGTTTGCAACCTCAAAAGCCAAGATAGAAATTTCATTCCCCTTAATTGCAGCTCCGGAAACAAACCCACTGCTAGCATTTAAATTTGTCATGCTGCTCCCAAGAGTGTCCAAAACCTCTACGGCTTTCTCAAGTCCAATAGCAATTCCAGTAGTACCAGCTTTGCCCAAGCGTGAACTCACCTCTGAGACCTGAAACAGAAAGAGCTCAGTAGATATTTTCAGTATTATTCCATTTAAGCAGGAACAGATTTAATGGTTTTATACACGCTCCCTTGCCCAAAAGCCCTTTGGACTTGATGCATTTAAAATGCACGCAAGCCCGTCCACCTTGTCTTATATCTGAAATAATACCTTCTGACATCCAAAGCCCTGGGATAATTTCCCTTTCTAGCACATAAACCCTATTACCAAGCCTCAAGTACATAAATACAACCATAAACAAGATAAACAACACACTTCTAAAACTCCTAATTATTAACAAAAAAACAAACCCTAACCCCAAGCACACACCTTACTTCCAAATTATACAAGTCACCAAAATATTCACTGGTATTCTCTAATTCAAAACGCATCTTCAATAACCTCATTAATTTCTTGCCTTGTCTCTGTGAACTACCAAGCCTACATGCGACTAAACCACAAACAACGACTCAAACACGCTATACATCACTCCAGTTCAGCAATATTTATTCACAACAGAAAAACGGCTTGCTTAACCTTTGACCTAGGCTTCTGAGGCAGGGAGTCCTTCGCGAAGCGCGGGATTCCGTCGTAGAACTCTTCGTCGACAGCGGAAGAAGCTCCGCCGTTAGTTCGAGAAGGTTCGGGAAGATTCCTCTCCATCCTCTGAGGCGCGGCGGAGAAACCAGCGGCGTCGTCGGCGGGAGGTTTACTCCGAGCAGCAGAATCGGCGGCGTTGACAAAAACTCGGTCGTCCTCGGCGGAGCGCGAACAGAGCCCTCCCATGAGCTGCGACAACCACACCAAGAACTCGATCTTGGAATTCGAAGCCCCTGCCATGTAGTGGTTCCCCTAAGATCCGAAGGCTCATTGATTTTTGGTCATTGCATTAGTTGGTAGCAGTAATGAATAGTAAGGAAGGTGTGTGAGTAAACTAATAGACGAATTCGAAAAGCGAAGAAGAAGACAGAATGGGAGGAGACTGGGTGGTTAGTTATCACGTGTAGGGTAGTGCCCCAAAAGTCCACCCCTCCCATTGGGTGCCAACGAGGTGAAATTCAAAACTGGTCTACGGTTGACTATGGCCTATTCGGTCCAACCATTTGTGACTCACTGTCACTCACCCGCACCCTAGCGTATAGGCTAGGCCTTAAAAAACTTTACGTACATAAACCCTTACTTTTTGTTATGCTCCCTTTTATTCCGTTGGAAACTTCAACTCTGCTTCACCTTCTTCAACCAATCGCTTTCGCTTTTACCTTCACGCTAAACTCAAATAAATTTAATTTATTTCCGTTGGGCTAGAGTTGCAGATTCGCTGTGTTATACAAGAGTTTTTTATTTTAATTATTCCAAAAAAAGTAAGATATAAAAACTATATGGACATTTTGTCTCTAAATTTATCTTGGTCTCTCCAAGTTAAGAGTGACCTTTTCTAATTCCTTAAATAGCAAATTAATTTTTTGAGTCTATTACATTTAAAATATTTTAGGAGTGATTTTTTAAGTCATTTCATTTGAAATTATTTAGTTTTGGTTTCGAGGTCGACGTTGTGTTAAATTTTTTTTTGTTCTCGTAAAACACATAATTGATAAACATTCAAAAATAAAAATAAAAATAAAAATAGGGTAAGTTAGAGTTGAAAAAAATAATTCATAGAAACAAATGTTATTAAACAATAACGACTATATATTTTAATTTCATTTTTATTCATTCAAACATTTTACAAAATCAAATATTTTCAAAATAAATGAAATCTACAACTCATGCCAAAACTCTACCAACACACATTACAAAACAGGTAACTCTACTTCCAAAAGATAAATATCTTAGATTTAACTTATAAATCCATGTAAACCTGCCAAATTAACTATTTTTCAAATCGTAAACTCAATAATATGTACATCCATCGTCTTTCACCACATGATAATTTCATATTTGTGATTCCAATATATAAATATAGTTAATATATCTCCTTAGATGAATATCGAATTCAATACATATCTTATACATGTCAACATAGTATTCTCTTTTTTGAGAATAATTATGTCTACATCATACCTCAATCCATATATGTTGTTTAGACAAATTTCAAGTTCAATTCAAACACTACTAACATGTACTAGTGGTTTTGAAATTTAACCTTGTCATCTTTTTACTCTGTTAATTAATCAACCACAATTTTTCACAATCTAAGGCAATCATAAATTTTCATCCATACATATACATCCAACTCAATTTAAATACATATAATTTGAATTTCATTTCCCATTACATTATAATAATGTTGAAATACAATATATTACTCAAATATAATAATACAATGAAAGATATACACATTTTGGTATTTAAGAACATTTTAAAACATGTTTCTTCAAAGTTTAGAAAACACTCTCCTACCTGTTGAATTAGGTTCGTGTTGCAATTTGTCCAACCACCATCAGTGGCGGCTCAAGGCTTTAGGATCTTGCGATGGTATCGAGGGTTAAGAAAGGTTGGACAAGGATATGATAACTATGAACAAAAAAGAACAAAGAATATGATAACATGAAAGAAGGTTTTTTTTTATTGAATCTGTATCTCTTTGTTTACAATAGCTCACTTAATATAAAATTCTAGGAAACTAAATATGGAAATTATTCTAAATAAATACATTTGATATTCTCTGATATTCTACTGATATTCTTTGATATTCTACTGATATTCTCTGATACTCCCTTGATTATCTTTGATATTCTACTGATTTGTTTCTTTGATACTCCTTTGATTATCTCTCTGATATTCTTATCGATATTCTCTGATATTCTCTTGATTATCTCTGATATTCTATTGATTTGATTTGTTTCCATAATAATAATATTCTAACACTCCCCCTCAAGGTGAGCA
>Ga0099825_1007886_pt1 | contig 12795 bp, 5 predicted proteins | sample SiratroredBW_FD_76838 | JGI IMG/M metagenome (GOLD analysis project Ga0099825, IMG submission 76838) | Root nodule microbial communities of legume samples collected from California, USA - Siratro red BW | ecosystem: Host-associated > Plants > Roots > Nodule | place: USA: California | collected...
AAAGAAAAAAAAGAGATAAAAAAGGAAAAAAAAAAAAGAAAAGAAAAAAAAAAAAAAATTCTGGAAAAAGGAAAAAAAAAAAAAGAAAAAAAAAAAAAAAAGCGTGCGGAGAGAACAGCTCCAAGGCCAAACAAAACAAACCACACAAGTCCATACGAGCTAGCAATTAATTGGAAGACCCGTATAAAGAAGAAACTGAAAAGGTGAAAGGTTCAAACAGCATTACTATCCCGGAATGACCAAACAACCAAACTTTTTTTCCTCCTATGACGAAAGAAGCATGGATCACAGTCTAACAGTGAAAGCACACGAAGAAAGTCACATACATTAACAGCGAGCAGCGAGATTCAGCACAGTCATGCATAAACACCAATCCATAGAAAGAGAGAGAAGTGTTAGGGTTTCGCTTTCCTTTTTCTTGTGCCCCTTCGAAAAAAAGTTGTGCGTCATGTCCCAATCTCATTCTTACAAACACATATTTGCTGCTAACTTATAAGACTATTCTGCGAGGTTTATTCATCTTCTCAACCAATGGTTAAACTGCCAAGGGGATAAGGACCTGGCAGATCAAACAAAACATAAACAATGACTATAGCTCCATATAGCTTCTAAAAACCAACTAGGGACACTAATTTATTCTTCACACTAGGTAATCACGAACCCAGCGTTCAAAATTAACACCATTAGTTAAACTGAAACAACCTCTAATCGGTTGATACATGCGTCATCCGCCATCAATGTGCCAGCTAAGGGTACTGTTACTGGTTAAGACCCATAACTCGAGAAGCGTATACCTAAACTCATTTAAGATCACTGTTAGACAGAAATAATTTCTTCTCAGCTGATCCTGCGCTATAAATGTGCCAGCTAAGGGTCCTATTACTACAACAGCCCCCACAACGTTTATTAAAACCAGTTCTTCGGTTTGTTTCTCCATAAAAAAAAGCAGCGCATATATCAAAAACGAACGTCGAGTTCAGGAATTACAATAGCACTAGCAGTGAGCGAGAGCTACAGCCAGTGAGATACTGAGGCGAGAGAGGAAGAGAGAGAGAGAGAGGGAAGAAGAACAAACCAGAAACGGTGGAAACAGAAGCGCCAGTGCAGAGATGGCTGAGCTGCATTTCGATCTTGTTGAGGAAAGTGGTTGCTTCGTCGAAGGGGCGAGCCAAGTCGGATTTATACTTCACGAGCATGTCGCAGTAGGTTTCCTGAAAACGAAAAACGCATAATCGGAGACACAATCACAATCTGTGAGAAAAGTTGTAATAAATAATTATATGTGTGTGCGTGCGTGCGCAGCGAGAAAGAGGGGGGGACCATGAACTCGTCGAGCTCGGGATCGGCTCCAAAGCACGTGGAAACAACGTCGCTCTTGCACAGGTCGTTTTCTCGCCGGATTTCCTCCAACAGGCGCGCGATTTCCGGAGGCGCCCCAACCTGCAGCAGCAGAAGCAGTATCATCCGTTAGCATAAAGTAGTTGCGGAGTTTGTTATAACCGTTTTTCCTTTCTCCAAGAAACGGTTACGCTTGTAGCTACTTAGTTTTCTTTCCTCACCTTCTGGCAATCGATGTAAGCTTGGAGGAGGCGAGGATAGTGAGGGTGGGAGGCGATTTTGGACTTCATGACGGTGGTTGCGACGTCATCGTCCTGGTGGCGCGGAATTCCAGCTGGAGAGGCGGAGGCGGCGGACGGCTCGCCGGAGAAGAGGTCATCGGATCCGAACATGGGAATCCGGGCCGCTGTGAGGAAGGCCGGGTAGTCCGGAGGGAAAATCAGATTCTCCGGAGTCATGAGAGGCTTGTCGGCGTACTCCGGCACTCCGTACATTTCATCCATGACGGCGACACGAAACGAAACGCTGCGTTTCTTTTCCTCGTTCCTTACCAGAATTTCTGGAACTTTTCTGCTTCTGCTGCCAGTGCCAGAGACAGCTAGTCTTCAAGGAGAAGGAAATAAGGAACACAGAAATAATACATTTAACATTTTTTCTTTTTTTTTATTACATATTATTATTATTAATATTTCTCAAAAATGAACCACTCGCCGCACTCACTCACGCCCATCATCCTATCAAAGATCATGAACTACCACATTGCAAAATATCTAATTATTATTTATAATAACAATAGAAAATGAGGTTAGCTACTAGACTTAGGAGTTTTTGGATTTGTAGGATCTTGGAACATAACCATGGACTCACCCTTTGAAATCTAAGGTGACTTTGAATATTTTTGGAGGATAATAATAATAATAATTTAAAATGATGAGGTGCGTGGGGGTTTAGGAGACTTCCGAAATGATAGAAACATGGTTTGGGTTGGGTTGGGTTGGGTTGTCTAGGCCAACCAATATTACATACTAGTCTCTAGACCTCACCCCCTCCCCTCCTTTTGTGTATGTATGGTCACTTTTCATCACCTGTCCTATGCTTCCAAAATTAAATGTCTAAATGCATATTTACATGTCACTCACTCTCATTTTCAAACCTCAAAATGCTATATATTCCCTCCCTTTCAAACCTAATTACTTCTTACATTTTTCTTACCCTTTTATCTATTCACTGCTAAAGGATAACTACAAATGAAAGAACAAATAATAGAGACCATATTAATACTAAAATAATGAGTAATTACCACTGTTGGTCAACTTTAATTAATAATTGCTCCTGTCTAGTAGTGTGCAAGTGGCCAAAAGTACACTTGACTAGATCATTAGGTCAATAATTTTACGATTTTGAGTTACAGTAATTATATAGTCGTACTTTTTCATTTCCCTTCAATTATTATTCATCAGTTTAATTTTATTTTCCTTACTAACATAAAAATATGTATGTAGAAGGATTGAACGTTGATCCCACTCTTGTATATATCTTATGCAAAGTAAATTAAGATGCGTGCTTTGTATGTAAGACCTTTGTGAGAGTAGATATACATGGGAAAGTCAAATTATTTTGTTACATATCTAAGTCAACTTCTTACATCGATGCATGTATGAAATATTAAACATGTCAGCATGTTTATTCAATTACAGTTCCAACATTGAAAAAGCTTGACCCTAAAAAAATGTGTGGCCAGATTGATTTTACCCATTTAGCAAGGCACGACACGAATTTACGTACGGTTTAACTTCATTGTCAAAATAGCTGAAATTGTGAGTGAATAAATGTTATAAAGTAATCCACAGATGTTAATACATATCAGGTTTAATTGTCATGTTAATCCTAAAATTTAGACTAATTATCATTTCAGTCTTAGATTTTTTTTTTCCAAGGTTCAAATGATTTTTTTTTAATTACGAGAAAGTAGCTCTTCATTTTATAACTTGTCATTATTCATCAATTATAATTTATATTATCTACAAATTAAAACCATTAACATTTGTTTGTTGAATATTGCATTGTTATTAATTAAAAATATTATATTATTACGTTTTAAAATATTGAGAGGTTTAATTCAACATTTTATTAACAAAGATCAATTTAAATAAAATCAATAACATAACTAGAGGGTAATTAAGATGATTCTTTTGTCACTCAAAATAAAAAATAAGTTAGCCTCCATATACTAAATCTTGTCGACTAGCATTGATTTTTTTAGAATTGAAGTTTAATTTTTAAGATTTAAGATTTAAAATTATCTTTAAGCCGTCAAACTTTGTTTTTAAAAATTCAAAGTATACCTTTCTATTTTGAAAGTCTAAAGTATTTATTTTTTTAATGTGGAGGGGTCAAAACCAAAATTAGTTCAAATTCTAAAAACTAAAAAGTCGTAATTAAACATAAATGTCACTTTATATTTTGCTATCAAAAATCACTTCCATATCTATTTTTGCAGACATAATTTATTAAATCTTAAATTGTTTTCTAAATTATACATATATATATATATAATATCTAACAACTATATAGTAAGATTATTTAAAGTCCTTTCTCTCCGTCGTATTTAAATTATAAAGTAAAGTGCATTTAATAAATATAACTTCATGTACCGATTGTTTAAACAAAGGTAGTAAAAAATATAAGTATTTTAGATTAAGGAAGAAAAGTAAACTTTCTAAAATATTAAAAATATTTTAAAACATTATTAAGTAGTTAATATTTTAGACGTTAAACAAAGCTTGATAAAAAATTAGATATTAAATTAGATAATTTTCAAAAATTAAGGTAAACTTTTCTAAAATAATAAAAAATGAATGTTTACTAGATAATAACTAATCAATGTATCACCAAAAGGAAAATACCATAACAGATCATTGTTATAAACAATAAAGGCCTAAGTGTATAATATAAAAGTTTAATAAAAAAATTTTAAGACATGTATTGAGCTATTTGAATCTATGGTTAAAATAGAGAGAGAGAACGTAACTCAATTAAAATTCATATAGTATGAGTGCACTATAAACTAAATTATTTTACTCCTGACAATAGTCATATTGTACTAGTTATATTATTAATTATCCCCAAAACACTGTAAAATAATTTTATGAAGAGAGCTAAACAAATGCCCCAATAGGTTCCTTTTGTTATTTAATAGATATTAATCTTACAAATTATACTAAGGACTTGTCAAAATTAAATACATATTTTAACAAAAAAAAACTCATAATAAGCAACAGAAAATAGAAATACACATTTCTTATTTACCAAGCATAGAAAGGATAAGTTAGTCAAACTTTCACTGCCTACAGTCAAATCTCTAATAAATGCACAAAATTTGGTTAAATAAACTACCACCTTAAAAAATCATAAGGTGAAGACAATTAAAGACATAACAAGCATAATAAATGAAGTCAGAAACAACTATATGAATAAATAGATAATTTAAAGGATAATCAACCTTATTAGTATCTTACTCATTTAAGTAGGCTTGTCTTAGAACTAAGCATCCCATAAAGTTGAATTCAAATTCCCGTATTAATTAATTTAAACGAATCTTAGATTTCTTTGTTAATTTATTTTTTGAATAAATTAGAGGAATATTTACTTAGTTGTTCGTAAAAGGATTCTATTCATTCATTCGAAGATTTGCACTCCTGATTTTTTTTTAAGTAAACAAATTGGAATGAAAAAGACCTAAAAAGAAAAGAGAAAAAAAGGAAGGCACCTTGGCATGTGTATCATCAATCGTCTAGTTGTTCGTCTACTTCATACATAAAAACATAAACAGAAATTAGGACTTCTGTAATAATTTTTTTAAAATTTAAATTTTTTGTTTTAAGGGAAAATTTTACCGAGACAAAGTTTTTTGACAATTTTTTTAATTTTTTAAAATTTATTATAATAAATATGGTATCAAAACTTATCAAACTAATATCTAGTTTTACATTAAAGATATTTAACTCTTAACATGAATTAATATGTTAAAAATCCCACGTTATGATTAAATTACAGTAAATAAATAAGTATAAATCTTACTTGGAAGTTAATTTTGTAGGATTTAGTTAACTCTAAATTCATTTTAACTAAAATTGATTTAAATTTATTATTGTATATAAAAGATAATATAATTTTTACTTAAAAAGTAAACTTACACGTGTGCTACCTTTTCTAAAAAATGTAAATTCTTTAAAAGATAGTTCTAAACCCATGAATAACAAATGTGTTGGAATCATTTATATTCTCTCCCAATGTATACTTACACAAGCACTTGCATTATATTCCATTAAGGGAAGGGAGTGTGGATATTTTTAGATATTAAAATATATGGTAAAACATAAAAGAAACTTAAAGGGTGTGTCTTTTCGAATTGTGGTCGACATGATGTAGGGGACGATGTCACAAGTTGATTAAGAGATTCACTAATTCAGCAAATAGCACATAACTATATATGCTTATGTATTTAATAACTATTTTATTTTGCATCAAATCTAAGGAGAATAGAAATTTTAGAGAGAACATGATCATAAGTTTTGTTCGCCATGGAAAAGCATTGAATAATAGTGACAAAGAAAAGAATCTGTGCCTTGAAAGTTCGTCATGTTTTACTTGCACAAAACAAATTAATCATGCAATAACTTAGAACTCTCATCAAACCATGGTCTATAGTACAAGTAAATCCAATTTCAACTAATTCAAACTCAAATGATCAAATATTGTTTTTATGGTGGGAACATAACAATTGTTATCAAGATTATTAATATGAATATCTCAATCGGCAACATATTTGCTTGTCTTGAACAATTATAAAAAGTTAAACATAGTATTTACATCACAGTAGAAGTTTTGAAATTTACGAGAAACGCTTAAAAATTATTTCGAAGTTTAACGAATTTAATTAAATGTAACTAAAAAACAAGTCAACTAAACTAAACATGTTCTTTTAATTTCAAAAGAAAACCTAAATTGTAATAGAATGATCACTCTCAAGAAAATTCAACCTTTGTCATTAATTTACGTCATCAATTATCCTTGCGATAATCCTAATCTCAAAACGTTTTCTGATATTAATTTTTAATCCGATAATTGTGCTTTTGCTCTTTGATTAGTATTCTAGGTGGAGCATATTCATCACCGTCTGATTTATCATAAAGAAAAATTAAAGAACCAGATCCATTGTATTATAAAATTTATTTATTATTAGTTTTATTAGGTAACTAATATGCAAATTAACCTAATAAACCATCTTGTTCTTCTGCCTTTTGTCTCTCACTTGTCTCTGTCACTGTCACAAGGATTGTGGTTGGAGTTGGGGCAAGTATTATTGAATGAGTTAGTTCGCCTTAAATGCAGATTTAAAAATATAATTAAAGATCATGAAAGTAATACACAGAATTTGTACGTGTATAAGAAAAGATATGTAGTTTTGATTGACTAAAAAGTTGACCTAAAAATGGGTTTGAATGATAATAATAGTGTGTTGTAACAAGAGTGAAAGAGAAGGAAAATGGTGGGACAAGTTCACGTGCGGAAGGACCTGAAAGTAATGTAAGTACATTTCCAAGATGCCAAAACCAGAGGCTACAAAGCAGCAGGTAAACCCTGCAAGCCTCTTTCCAACAAGGGACCCCTAAGGTCGGTTTTTTATTATTATTATTATTATCATTTATTATTTATTTCAAATATCAAAATTTATTTTTGTTGCATAACATTATCCTTTGCATTTTTTAAGGATAATTTTGTTTCTAGGTATTTGCAAAATTTTCTTGCATTATTGCTTGGAATTAAAGAGAGTGAGAGTTTGGTTTAGTGTTTGAAGTCCAAAAACATCTTTCAAAGATCAAACCAAACTTTTACTTAATTGAGTTTTAAATAAATTATCAATGTAGATGTTTTCACTTAATTAGTTTTTATTAAAAAAATTCATTCAAATTAGAATAATTTTCTTTTTACTTCTATATAATTATTTTCCTTTTTGATTTTATTATTAATAAAATAATGTGATTGTTATTTTTATGTTTTTTAATTATGTTAATGAACTTATTTTTTTAAAATATTTTCTAACTCATCAATAAATTTTTAAAAATAAAAAACATGAGCGGATCAAGATTTTAAAAAAATTTGCAAATCAAACGAAAAAGATAAAAATAATAATCACGATAACAATTAATCAAACAATAAATTATTCATATAAAATTAAAAATTAAAAACTTAATAAGACCATTTTTTTAGTAAAAACTTAATTAAAATATATAGATATATTATGTATTTAAAATTTAATTAAATCTTATTTAAATTAGAACTTTCGTGACATTTTTATCCTCGTACATTACGATCTTATTGGTTAGGAATATGATTACAGTTTTATTATAACTAAAATTGAAGTTTTCTCTCTTCAATTTAATCATAAATAAATGTGTAATCTTGTGAATTTTTAATTTTGAATGTAATTATTCTCGCCAATTATAAACAATATACATATCGGTTGCTACCTACTGCTATTATATATAAGTAATATATAATTACTACTATAATGAAAAAAAGGTGAGGAACAACATGGATATTTTAGTCTTTTTATTATTCAAATTCACTTTTTATACTCATTGGCAGGGAAATTTTACAGGAATAGGGCATTTTCTACTATTTTAGTATAATTGATAGATTCAAAAAAATAGATAAATTGTATTTGAAAAGTGTGATTTTATTTTTTACAAATCGTCACACACGATCGTAACTTTAATAGTAATTAAAAATTTACAAAGAAGTTATTAGGATATACGACAATTTTAATTATGAGTATTTTCTTTTATTTAAAAAAGTTCAATTTACTGAACATGATTCTGATTTAAGTTGATATAATCCGTTAATTAAAAAAAATGAAGTTGTTAAAGGATGTATATTATAATAAATAACTTTTAAAATTTCCAAACAATGTATAAAATTAATCATTATATTTATAATTTTTTTAAACCAAAAATTATATACGACTTGCCAGCATTATTTTTATACGGATCAAATCATCATATCATGACAACTTCATCTTCTAAAAAATTTTTTAACAATGTATTCAAAGTCCTGTTCATTGATTATGACTTCTTTAAATTTTTTTCACAGCGAAAATGGTTATCTATTCTAATAATTTCTTTAAATTTTTAGATATCACTAAAATTATATTTGTGTCTGACGACTCTTAAAAGAATGAAGTTGTACTTCATAAATATATTTATCAATTTTTATAATTTTTTACAAATTTATCAAGTCTGGTAAAATGGTTGCAAAATTCTAACATTTGAGTAAAATTTGCTATTCCTTCCAAATAACATGTATTTTAAAACTATGTTTATATCATGGTCTAGTATTCTGTTGTTGTGATGTTTTCTGTCCATTGATTTTCTTTCTCACTCTTAAAAGGGTTGTGTTAAATTACCACCTTACCTTTTTCTCTAGACAAGTTAGAATTTTCATTTTTTTCTTTTTAACACGATTTACGTTTACAATTATAACATTAATTATTGTATTATTTTTAAATTATATGTCTAGATATTTCAAGTATTACACATTAATCAATATACTGGTTGATTTTATGTTAAACTTAATTGGAAATATTTCAATATATAAAACAGCAATGATAGTAAACCACGTAATATAAAGAATATGATATTTGAAACTAAAAAGTAATTAAAATTATACATCTACAAATAAAAGGACAAGAGTTTAAAATATTAGAAAACAAAAAACTATAACGCCTTAAAGTATATTTATAAAAAATAGAAAATTTATATAAAAATATCAATAAATATATCAATCATTGATAGATTTATTAAACAGTTATAATTAACGAGGTAATTTTTTTTAACCAATTTTTAATCAGTCACAAGTAAATTTTATCTGATTGTTTTGTCACAGTTATTTTCAATGCCACGCAGGTTTTTTTTTCTTTATTTTTTCTCTCTGTCAGGTTTACACGGCTACTAAAATGCTAAACTCCCTCTAGTTAGGTTTTACCATTTTTCATTTTGTTTTTCTTTTTTCCGCACCACTGTTCTTTTAACTGAATATAGGTGGGCAAGTAAGAGTTCATATATATATATATATATATATATATATATATAAGACACTTATTTTGGAATTTTATTTTCATTATAGCTACAAAATAACGAACTTCGTAAATTTACCTTTCTAATTTTTTTAATCCTGTTTGCAAATAAACTACTGCCATTAGTGCAATCCAAATTCAATACCATAATTTAAATTAAATAGTAGCTTTTCTATGTACAACAAACTAATCAATGACAGAGCAACATGCAGTTTCTTTTCAGTTTCAGGGCATCCATTCTCTTGGATATGAAAAAAAAAAAAAGATTTGATTTGGTACAAAACAATGGAAGGGAAAGTTGACAAAAAAAAACTTATAAATCAATTTTTCGAGTTTTTCTTTTATTTTTTCAGCTACATTAACCTTCCATATTGTGAGAGGTACATATTTTTTTTCGTATCTTATTTTTATGATAATAATAAGAATAATAAAATAGTAACAATTAAAAATCACATAAAATACTCATTTCTTAATCTTCTACTTTTTCTTTTTCTATTAAACAGATTAAAATATTTTTTACCCATGTATGAAATGTATCATAAATTGAAAGATAATTAGGGAGATTGGTGGAGAAAATCAGAAAATATTCAATATAAAATTCCATAGTGTTCATGTGGATGTTTGTGTGTTGACTGAGTGGTATGGTGTTATTAATATTATTGTCTTGGCTTAGTGTTGCTTTTACAGGTACCCAAACCCAGTGCATCCTTCAAAGCTACTGTGTGGTTCTTTCTTTTCAGTTTTCAATTTTGATTGATTGATGGATGAATGATGAATTGATGGTTCACTCCATCTCTTTTCCTTTCACTCTTTATGGGTCACAACTCGATGCATTCATTCTTATCTACCATCACATGTATGTCTATTTAAAGTATAATAATATATTATGCATACTTGCACCACTCTCAAATTGTTTTGAATGCATATCAATGCAAGTGTCAAGGTTTTAATATCATTTTTCACTTTCTTTATGAACGTGGATTTAAAAGAAAATAGATGTGATTTAAATTTCGTATTTGTTGAATAGTATTTGTTTTTTCATGGTACACAGATTCCTTTAGTACCACCTAGAACTAGAATAGTTATGATGTAAAGTTCTGATTTATCAAGTGATCTTACATGTGAGTTTCAGTTCGTAGTCATGTTAATGATGTCCAACCAGCATTAATTATAAAATTGGTAGTATCACTTTTGTATTAGAAATAAAATCTGAAATCTGCTGCTTATCATAATTATTTGTATTTTATTTCTTTTTTGTTATATATGTTTTATTATAATTCTAGTGGAGTTTCCCACCAAAAAAATCAATATAAAACTATATAAAAATTGAAAATTTGTTTTATTGATACATAACTATTTGAAAAATATTTCTTTTAAAAATATATAATTAATTTTAAAAAACGAATAAACGAGTTTTTCGATAAAAACCTCTTTCTCTCCCCCACTCTCCATCGTGATTTCTCTTTCGTTACTCATTTGTACAATCCTCTTTTAAGGTTGAAAATAAATAAAATTGGACCGACAATTTGTACTTATTTGTGAAGTTTTTAATGGAAACTTTAGTGTACAGTGACTTTTTAAGTTTAGAAAATAAGCATCAAATATAATGTTATAATCCACAGGTTTTTCTTATGTTGTATGGAAAATTTAAAAATTAAATAAAATTTAATTATAATATTTATTAACTATATATATTATTATTATACTAAATAAAAATAAATTAAGTACATAAAACTTTTAACATTTAAAAATATCATATTGAAATAAAGATGCATAATCTTTTCTTATACAATATTGTCAAACACTCATTTTTAAAAAAAAAAAGGTTTCAGATTATAATTGATTAAAATTTCAATTTATGCAAAATAAAAAATATATTTAATTTAATATGATATCAAGATTTATAATTTAAACTATATGATAATAAGAACAGATAAAACTATTTCCAAAATTTAATAAAAATGAAAAAAAAAACACGAAAATAATGTTTTCATTTGAAAACAAAAATTCCTATTTGTAATGGTAGCTTTGGTTCTCTTACATAAAAAACACATAATTTACTTTATTTCAAAATCTTTTTAGTATTTTTTGAAAGTTTTCTTCATATTAAGATCAAACAACATGCTGGAGATCTTCTACCATATAGGTACCATGCTCATGTAATGTGTTAAAAAAATTTATGCATGTAGATATCTTAGATGAATTGTTGTTTGTTCGTAATCTCATAGCTTTGTTGTCACTAATTAGAATTCTATTATTTTACAAATTTAAATATTACCCTAAAGTGTACACTGTTTATTTTTGTTTTCTATCCGAGATAAGACTTGATTTCAAATATAACCACATCTATAATTTCTGCAGTTTATAAAAATCCATAGAACGTCCACATGAATAACCAGAAGAGAGGTTTGCATCAAAGTGAATAACACGTTAAGAGGACAAAAAAAGTGAACCAAACACAGGCCTCTTGTGCATATGAAACTGCAGTGTACGTACCTGTGAAGGGGACAAGAAGTACTGCACATATACTATGAATTTGTGGCTAATATGGTTGGTGTTGCCGTGCATGGCATGGCTCAACTTGCATATACTTGTTCCTGCTGTCTACACATGAGACTCATAACTGCTTCTATTCACAAGTTACTTCCCAAAACTTTGTTTTCTGGGATGTTACAAGCAGGTGAGACAACATGGTGAGAGAAATATGAGAAAATCAAAAGCTTCACACACATGAATCAATGAATGAGGTTCTTGCAGAAGAGTGTGAGGGGATCTATGTTTCTTTAAATAGATAACTTGGATGTTTGGCATCAGATAATATTTTTTTTATTAAGTATATGGTTGTAAATTTGATTTATGGATTTCTAGAACTATAAGGTTGATTAGACTAAGCTCTTTAATTTGTACAATGAAAATAGCTACATTAATTTGATTTGACTGGATAAGTCAAACAGGCCACGCTAAGTTGATGAAATAAAGTTTCTAAAACTATCAAACTTATTTGGTTTAATATTTTCTAATATTAATTATGTAAATTAATGTAAAAGTATAAATTAAGTTACAAGCTAGATCGATAATTTACTGACCCATATGAAAATCCAGTCGAATTAATTTGACTTGTTTTTATTATTCTGTCTCATTTGATATTATTTGATATGAGAATACGACAGGTATAGGTAGTAATTACTCACTCTCAGATTTTATTATCCGTTTAGCTACCTATAGGGTTATCCGCAAAACCATAGCTGTGCTTTTTTTTATACATGTAAATATTTTTTTAAATTTTAAATAAAATTATTTAAAAAGATGTTTCTAAAATA
>Ga0099825_1007889_pt1 | contig 12792 bp, 9 predicted proteins | sample SiratroredBW_FD_76838 | JGI IMG/M metagenome (GOLD analysis project Ga0099825, IMG submission 76838) | Root nodule microbial communities of legume samples collected from California, USA - Siratro red BW | ecosystem: Host-associated > Plants > Roots > Nodule | place: USA: California | collected...
TAACCATTCTTTTTTGACACCGATCTTTTATATTGTTTAGATAAGTGATCTAACTAATTCCATATTGAATTAGCCAAACATTTTTATTTATATTAACAAACAAAATAATATTTAAGAATATCAGGTTAAATATTTTTAATTATAAAATAAGATAATAGTTATTTTTTTTAGGGTCGGTCAAAATTTATTTATTTTTATTTTATAACTCCTCTCGATCATCTTTTTTCACTTTATATATTCATTTTCTGTTTTAAGATTTGGAATGACTGTATTTATAAATAATTCCTAGGCACTTGAGGCCTTGTTGGGGTTATAAAATAATTTTAACACTAATGCAAACAAGTCAACATAGTTAAAAAAAAGGATAAATGTGATGCAGATATAATGTGATCCAACATCCACTAAAAAGGGCTATAAAACAAAAATAAACTCTTAAAAAAGGCCAAGAATCACCATTTAGGAGAACTAGGAGCTTGCAAAAAGTAAAGTGTTGTCACTAAAATTAGATGGGATACCTTTGAAATCAACAAACATTTGTTATTATTATAGTATCAGATACCCAATAACTAGGAACTTTGGATTGATTTCACAATGGAAACAAATAATAAGATTTTTGTATATTATTTTTCCATAATAATTACAAATAACATGTTTTAGTTGTATTTTGGTGAGCTGCAAAGGTACCTGTGACAGATTAATTGTATTCAGGGGAAGCAAAAAGAATGCTACCAGCTGCAACAATCTTCTAGTGAAAAGCTTCAACTGCTGATGGGTAAGTGTCGTCTATCTCAAGATCCGTATTTAGAAAGGGCAACGGCGAAGTATCAACATACTCTGCCTTACTATGCTTTCTTTGGTCAGTTGAATCGCTATCAAAATAAACTAAAATAATATTAAAGTTCCAAACATAACATATACAAAGCATCTAAAAATGAAAATCTACTAAACATTTCATTAATCGATTTAAACAATATACTAAAGAAGTTAACTACTAAAAATTAGAATAATACATCAGAATCAGTTTCAAAAAAATCTACATATTTTGAAAGATATCTTCCTAAAACCAATATTTGAGAAAATAATTTTATAAAAAGATGGAGGGATGGTGCGAATAGAAAAAGAAATGAATAAAAGTGTTTGAGATACATAGCAAAAAGCAAGCTAAGGCCAAGTTATCGGGCCGAAGGTGGACCTTTCGGTTGAATGGTAAAGGTATTGTGATTGCAAGGGTATTGTGATTGCTAGGGCACAGCGCAGGAAGACGGTGATTCTAAGCATGAATGAAGCATACTTTAGTCTTTAGGAAACACACAACACAGAAGAACCACTTCACTTTGCATTTGCACCAGTGTCCGTCACATTCCCATTCCCATTCCCTTTTTGTTACCATATATTCCCATTCCTCTTATCCAGTGATCTAAATCTCTTCATTTTTTCAATTTTCTTTAATTCACTCCTAAATTCAACATTCAAATTGTTGTTCCTAGAATCCCTATTCTGTTTTCAGAATAAATTAAAAATCATAACAAATGAATAAAGTTAGAGTGTGTGTTAGAAACCAACCGGCACGAACAAGGCCTATGCTGTAAGATCCTTTCTAAAAAGACCAACCCTAAGAGATGAAGAAGGAACCACGCCACCACCGTGGGTCCGAAGGAGTCGGGCTCCGGAATGAACCTTGCGGCAGCGCTGGTGCCGGAGGGGCAGTTACGGGAATCTTGATGCGGCTGTTGGAGGAGACGGAGGGTTGTGGGGATGCGACAGTGGGCAATGATTCGGTGTGCTTTAGGTTACCATTTTGGGGAAGAAATTAGGAGAGTGTTGTGGAGAAGATGGGAGGGAACTGGAAGTCGAAGGATCTTTTGGAGGGAATTTTTAAGTGAGCTAAAACATTTTTTTTTTATATTTTAATTATTTTTATCTACGGACTAAGTATGTTATCCACTGCAGCATATTTTCCCACCATCTTTTATCTGTAAGTAATATATTTCTTTTTTATTTTCTTTATCTTTTAGGATTAATGACATTACCCACGGAATTATCAGTAGATAAACTCAATTTACATACAGAAAAAAGTTGGTGGGTAATTATCCGTGGGAAAAATGACTTTTTCTTGTAGTGGAAGGTCTTGCATCAGAACATGACAATCATGAGATTTTAAGCCCATAAGTTTCAAATCTTTCATTGATACAAGACTTTTGATATTTGAAGAGTATCCTTGTGGTACTTTAACTCCTTGCAAACACCCACAGAAACTGATCTTTTCAGATTTTGACAAAGTGTGACAAGCTGGTGGCAAGTACGTTCATTTACCATGAGATTGTGGTCGTAACTCCAACCGAACACCAATCTCAACCAGATCTTTACGAGCATTTATTCCATCCTTTGTCTTTCCTTTAATATTTAGCAATGTCCCAATTATACTATCACAAACATTTTTTTCCACATGCATTACATCTATGCAATGTCTGACATCTAACTTTGACCAATATGGAAGTTCAAAGAATATCGATTTCTTCTTTCATATGTTTTTCATACCACTATGCTTGAGGGTTTTCCATAAGTGACTTCGACCTGGCACACTTGGTTATAGACTTGCTCACCAGTTAAAGGTGGAGGTATTGTTCTGTCTTCCTGACAACTATTAAAAGCTTTTTTTTGACTTACAATAAGGGTGATTATGTTTCAAAAACCTTCGATGACCAATGTAACATGTCTTCCTCCCATGTTTTAGCTAAGGTTAACTTGTGTTCTCTTCACATATCGGGAAAACATGATGTCCTTTAACACTATAACCACTTAGATTTCTATATGCCGGGAAATCATTAATTGTGCAAAATAACAATGCTCGCAAATTGAAATTGACCTTTTCATATGCATCAAAAACCTCAAGACCTTCATCCCATAACAACCTCAAGTCTTCTATCAGAGGACTTAGATAAACATTTATGCCATTTCTAGGTTACCTTGGTCTTGATATCATCATAGACAACATTATATATTTTCTCTTCATATGTTGAAAAATAAGATGGCCAATGTTCAAGAGGGTGGGGTGGGGGGCATTAATTGAACAATTTACTCATTTTGAAAATTGAAAGTTTGAATGAGATCTTTTCTGAATCTATGATTACAATGAGAATGCCACACAAAAAAAAAACAAGTTGAATTCACAAACAGCTTGTTAAAAGATATGACCAAGTATGTTCATACCAGAAAACAACTTGTTAAAATCAGAAACAACTTGTTAAAACAATTCTGGCAGTTCTGGAAAATTACAATTAACAGGTTGAAATTAAAAAACAATCTGTTAAAACTTCGTTCCAGTACTTAGACAATTTTCACTCTACAACAAATTTAACAGGTTAAAAGTAGAATTCAACAAGTTGAATTTCTAGTACTGCAGCTGTATTAAAACCAGTAAAACAATATGATCAAATCAAGTTTGCTAAGAGCTAAATAATATCCCAAAATAGTTTTGAAATCACTAAAAGAAATTATATAGTTCTAAGCAAATTTTAAAGCAAGATGTAAACTAGAATTGATCAAACCAAGTTGAATGTGATATAATGTAATGCACCAAAAAGTTAAAAACTTTATGCAACCAGATTTGATGGACCAGAATACAGCAGACCACGATTCAAATTTCAAAGCAATACTATGATGAAAACCATTGCTATTACTCTTTGAACATTAATCAAGTACAAATCTATTCACACAAAATAGCACTCAATATTTCACTTGTAATTCTAAATTTCTTTTAAAGTGAAAAACCAGATTAAGAATTCTAAATTCAGTGAGCAGATTTCAGTATATCGCAGAAGAGAATCAATCATAGCAAAATAACCAGTTTCAGTCAGGCTCCTATGCAAGCATATCAACTTCAATTTTAATCAAACTCAATTTAGGAATCATGTAAATGAAATCGACCAGTTATATGCAAGATTCCAGTAGTTGTAGTATCAATTCACTGAGGTTTCAAAACAATCAAAGTTGATTCAGATCAGATTACAAAATGAACAATACACAACTAGTAAGTAGTTTAACACATAAGAAGCAGAATCAAAGTATGCAATTAATCACCATTCAACAATTAAGAATCTATGATATTGATACGATAGTAAAACACAAAGTTTTAATAGGTCAGACTTGATTTTAACCAATTAAAATAACAACCAGAATTAATATTGCAAATCTGTCCAGAATTTAACAGGTTATTCTTCAATTTTAACAATTGTTCTTAACTATAGAATTGTATAAGGCACAATTGCAATTCAAAAATTAAAAGAGAGAGGGAAAAGAAGATTGTACAAATGTTTTTATATTGGTTCACCCAACCACTTGGGCTACGTCCAGTCCCTTGCTACCACTTGCAAGGATTTCAACTAATTCAATCAAAGTTTACAATCAAATCACACAACAACCCTTCTTGAACCATACAAGAAGGCCTTCTACCCTCTTGCGCAACCCCACCGCACAAGATGAACACCCACAGTGTCAAAGCAGTACGCCACTACAGATTTGAATGCAAACACACCAATACAACAATTCAATTATACAATTCTCTCAATAACAATGCTTAAAAATACCTATTAAGCACTAATCAATCTAGAAACTTATCAAGAACACAATACAACTTGAAAATTCAATTAGGCAGCAACCAAGTACAGTCAAAAACCCAAGGAAGAACACTTATCTTCACAAGACAGTTGTTGCCATGCTAATTGAATCAAATCCAAGCAAAACTTTCTTCAAGTATTAGAGATCATTAATGAATTTCGAAATCAAAAGCAATTTGTTCTCACTATTGGTTTTCCCTCCAAGAAACTCTCTTGAAAACTCTTGAAACTCTTTGAAAACCTCTTTTGAAGTCAAATTATTTTTACAAAATGCGCGCAACACCCTTTTAAACATGTGACAGCTTAAACTGTCAGAAATTTGACATGTTGATTTTGAAATTTAACATGCTAAATTTGGGTCTGCAGCACTAATTTTTCTAAAATGTTTTTGAAATGCTATTTTCACTTAACTATGAGTAAGAGCAATGCTAGTACTTGATAGATTGACACAAACTAATGCATGAAAGTCTTAATCCAAGTAAGAACTACCCCAAACCTAAAGTCTAGTGTTTCCAAGTGATTTCTTCATCAAATTAACACTTTAGGATGGTCTTCACTAGCTCCAACAATCTCCCCCAATTTATTGAAGACAATTCTTGTGGTTTGGTGGGTAGTGCATTAGTCAAGCTCATGCTTTCTTCTCCCCCATACTATAAGCCCTACAAAACTTTTCTACACAATTTCCACAACATACCAGAACTACAGTGAAATTCAATAGGTTAAAAATAACATGTTAAAAACATAACCAGTAGTTCAACAGTTTAGTTCAACAGTTTGGTTCAACAGTTTAGCAGTTTAGGGGAAGCATGTAAATGGGTCAAATATGGTTACAAACCACACATATTTCTCCCCCAATTGAACTCGTCAAGTTGGGACTAAAAACAACATTAAGAAAAAAAAAAAAACAAACACACATCAAGTTCATTATGAAAATGCAGCAAGTAGGATGATGCATGATGCAGCAGATTAGAGGTTAAAGTTGTTAAGAGTGTCATGAATATCACCAATCTGCTGGTAGAGCTGTGTGAAATGTGTAATGCAGTACTCATGATGTGCACGCTGCTCCTCTGTCATATTATCCAGGCTTGAAAGCACCATTCTCTCAAAAGTGGACATGGCTTCCTCTTGTGGTGCTAGTGGAACAGATGGAAGCATAGGTGCTGCTGCTTTAGGTTCAGGATCCTCTGCATCTTCTTGAGCACCTATTCCACTGGTTCTAGCTCCGACACTATCTCCACCCTTATATGTCCAAGCTCCATCCAGTTTTTGCAGTCCAATACAGTGCAACATGGGTTCTCTTATTTCACTAGATTGTTTAAGGTTTTCAGTTAGCTCATCCACAACATCTAATTCAAAAAATTCAATCATTCTTGAGATGAGGATGGCATATGGCAGTTTATAATCGTTCAACTTCTGTGCCTTGAACATGTGGTCCTTCATGGTGAATACCCAATCAACTTTCACCTTATTCACCAAGCAATAGAGTAACATTAAGTCCTCTTCCGTGAGGGTAGCATGATTGCTCCCCCTAGGTGTGAGAATCCATACTATTAATAGTTTCAAGATCCTTTGAGTGATGGCTAACTTCCCAACTCCAAAGGACTTTACCTCCTCATTTGGATTTCGCATGCATGTCTTGAAAAACTGTGTTTTATTGAAGTCTATAAAATATATTTTGACCAAGTTCAAGAGGGGGGTAAATTGAACACCTTTAAAACTTTTCGCAAATGTATTTTTCAATGTGAGAAATGAAAAATCTTCAAAGAAACTATTCAAGATGATATAAATTGCAATCAGCAAAGGTTCAAAACAAATTCCATAATAAAGGCAGTCACATAGAATTAGTAAACTGAAGACAGATTTTAATTCTGGACAACTAGTAGACTGTTAAGCAAGCTTTAGAAAAAATACAGTGTGAAGTAAAAATAGTATTTAAAGATTAATCCAAGAAATCAAAGAGTTAGATCAATTCTAAATTTATTATGAATTATAGATTAAAGAACCTATTATCAAACGAAACAACCTTTGTTTAATGTATTAAAACTATTTTTAACCAGTAATTGTGGAAAATCAACTTTTTTGGAAAAACTGATTAATGAACAGTGAACCCAGTAAGTTGCGAAATTGTTGATTTACAGAAAACTAGTATTCTGGTTATGGATTAGATTCAGAAATGTCAAGAATAGACTATATTTAAATATAATATATGTTTTCAAAAGTTACTTAAAATGTTTTCAGAATGTTAAGGAAATTATTCAATTAACAAGGTTTAACAGATTCTAAAAATTCAAAATTCAAGAAAAACAGTAAGATTTATCAAGAATAGTCAAGAGAGAACAAGACACGGCAAATTATCTTGGTTCACCCTTCCACAAGGGCTACGTCCAGTCCCTTACACCACTGTAAGGATTTCCACTATGAAAAAGATCTAACAGATCAATTTACAACACAATCTTGCAACCCGTAAGAATACACTGCACCCTGCAGAAAATAACCCGCTGAAACCTACAGCAGATAAAGAACCATACAGTATCCACTGAATAACCCAGAAAACTGCTTACTGATCCCCTCAGCAAGTTACAACCTGTACAGAACCCATTGTACAAACAGAATTACCACGCCAGGTAACTCACACCAGAATAGAATTCAGTACAATGAAAGAATTCAAATAATCATAATGGCACAAACACTTCTATACAAGAACAAATTGCAAAAGTAATAAAACAAGAGTATAGAAGGCTTATTCAGAATAATCAGATCAGCAGTATAGCAACAATAGTCAATTCAAAGTTCTAGCAGTATTGAAAAAATAGTTCTTGAAGAGCTTTTTAAATGATCTTGATCACAAAAACTGTTAAGGCGCTTTTTCTCTCTCTTGGAAAACTCAGAGTACTTGATTGGAAAATGATTCAGAATGATTTTGTTATGTTCCAAAATTTTGTGCCAGCTATTTATAGACAACTGTCATTTAAAATTCAGTCGATTGTTTTGTCAAATAGTCGACTGTTTTTCTCCAGTTAGTTAAAACAGTTGTTCAAAACTCAAAATCTGATTTTAGTAATTTCTCAAAACCTTAGTTAAATCAGATTTGAAAACATGGAGCTTATCCTTGAATGAAAATGCTTATATTGCTGAATTGAATCAAACTTGCCACACAACACACAATCCTAAGTTCTAGACCGAGCCTTTCAATCTTCATGATATCTTCATGCAGTCCACATATGATCACATGATCTTGAACTTCTTCACATGGTTGGCTTCATCAAATCTTCACAGCAACTAACTGGTGCTAACAAAGTACTCCAAGGCCTTTCTCTCAATTTGTTGACCCTCATGTCATAGTTCAGTGATGGAAAACCACTCTTCTTGGTGTTATTAACATGTCAACACCTTTCACATGAGTGCTCATGTTTTGGCCATCAAATATGAGATTTGTGTAAAACACCTTTCACTAGATTCGGATAGATGCACCCGTTCATTCCAAGGAATTTTCTTAGCTTTTGGTAGTTTAGAATGCTTAAGATCTCATCCAGTTGCTGCTTCTTCAACCACCTTGAGGTAATATACTTTGGTGCTATCAAGCTTTTTCGGCTATAGTTGTGAATATACACTTGCATTTGCTCACTATCACCACTGAACCAGCTCTCCACACGACCTTAATCTTCCACTTCTTGGCTTGAGGATGAAGTTCTCACACGTTTGGTGGGTGTGGATGAAGACATGGCTACTATTTTTAAAAGGAAAATATACAGAATGACAAGCAAGTGTGTGCCGTTTTTAGGTGCAGTGGAGTATAAAATGCATGCAAGTATGCAATAGTTATGTCTTATTTAACAACCAATTTTTCAAATCAAGAAGTATGAGACTGTATGGCATGTGATAGTGTCCTAGCCATGTGCAATTACAACCAACAAACCTGCATTCAAACCTGCCCAGTCCAAGATTCTTTTGTACAGTAGAATCTGAATTCTGCAGGGTGTCTTTTTGACCACTTTAACCAATTGTGCTCTCTTATGTTCAGCTGGTATGGAACTTGATATTTCTGAGACTTTAATTGATGCTCACGGGTCTTATGGTGTTGTGTATCACCTCTTGGATAGTTTGGAATCACTACAGCTGCTCCACAAGACCTGTCATAGCACGTTAGTCTCTAAAACATCAAACTACCATAGAGCAAAAATTTTTTTATTCTTTGAACCATTTCTGTCGAGTTGTGCCTTTTTCATTGAACCAATTGATCATTTCTAATGGGTGTCACGGGTCGTAAGGCATTGTATGTGTCCTGTTGAATCATTGGATGTCACTGTAGATGCTTCCCAAGCCAACTTTTGCAATTAATTCACTAAAAACAATAAGTTGTCAACACTGCAGTACTGATTTTAACAGGTTAAATTCGAAAATCAACATGTTAAAATTGCTACTATCCAAGTAATTTTCAGGCTGACAGAAAAAAAACAACAACTTACTTTTGACAATACCATGTTAAAATTCACTAGTATACATGCTGCAATAGATTTTCAACAATAAAAAATCAGTAGATTAAAAATTCCTTATTTCATTACTATTAGCTTTGAACATGCCAAAAAATAGTTTCAATGCAAAAAATTACTCAATAACACTTAATAGCATATAATTAGAGAGGCAATATCAATTTAGAACATTTTAAACATCTAAGATACCCAATTTGGTTCTTAGATGATTAAACCTTTCTCCTGCCAATGGTTTGGCAAGTTGCTTATTTGTTTCAATAAACTCCACTTCACAATCTCCATTGCTCACATGATCACGAATGAAGTGATGCCTAATCTCAATGTTTTTTGTCCTAGAGTTCTGCACAAGATTTTTAGTAAGGTTAATAGCACTTGCATTATCACACTTAAGAGGTATTTTAGAAAGACTTAGCTCGAAGTCACTTAGTTATTGTTTGTGCCACAGTATTTCTGCACAACAACTCCTAGCTACTATATACTCCACTTCAGCTGTTGAAAAGGCAACACAAGCTTACTTTTTGCTATGCCATGAAATCAAGCTAGCACCTAGTAGATGACACATCCCACTGGTACTCTTGCGATCTAGCTTACATCTGGCAAAGTTTTAGTCTGAATAGCCTATCAAGCTCAATGAGACTCCTCTAGGATACCACAATCCTACATTGATAGTTCCCTTCAAGTACTTTAAGATCCTCTTCCCAACTTTAAAGTGTGATTCCTTTGGGTTAGATTGAAACCTGACACACATACAAACACTAAACATGATATCAGGATGACTAGTTGTTAGATATAATAATGAACCAATTAGTCCTCTATATTTTGTCTGGTCTACAGAAACTCCCTTCTCATCCAAGTCAAGGTAGCAACTAGTAGATATCGATGTTGAAGCTTCCTTGCATTTGTCCATCTCGAATTTCTTCATAAGCTCTTTGCAGTACTTAGATTAACACAGAAATGTCCCATGCTCCATCTGTTTCACTTGCAATCCAAGGAAGAAGTTTATGTCTACTAATTAAACTTCTTCCTTGCATAGCTGACAAAAACTTTTGACAAAGAATTTCATTAGTAGACCCAAAAATCATATCATCAACATAGACTTGTACTAGAATAATATCAGAATTAAGCTTTCTAATGAAAAGAGTTTTATCAACTTTCCCTCTTTCATAGCCTTGAGAGGTTAGGAAGTTGCTCAATCTTTCATACCACTGCCCTGAGGCATGCTTCAAACCATAAAGAGCTTTTTGCAGTTTGTATACATGATCTGGATGGCTGTGATCCTCAAAACCTAGAGGCTGTGAGACATATACTTCCTAATCTATGTAACCATTTAAGTAAGCGCTTTTCACATCCATCTGAAAAATTTTAAAACCAGACAAACATGCATATGCAAACAATAGTCTAACAGCTTCTACTCTAGCAACAGGAGCACATGTTTCACCAAAATCAATACCTTCTTCTTGAATATACCCCTTATCTACCAGCCTAGCTTTGTTTTTAACTATTATGCCCTGTTCATCTAACTTTTTTCTAAAATCCCGTTTAGTGCCAATAATATTCATATCAGATGATCTAAGAACTAAAACCCAAATATTATTCCTAGTGAATTGGTTAAGTTCATCATGCATAACATCAATCCATTTATCATCACTCAAAGTAATATCAATAGAAGTAAGTTCAATTTGAGAGACAATTCACAAAAATTATTAAAAGTGCGTCTAGAAGAAATTCCCTATTCAATTTGGCTAATGATGTTGTCAAGGGATTAATCCCTAGGAATCCTCCACTCTTTAGGTAGATCTGTATTTCTCACAGGTGCAGGTGGTACTCCTTCATGAGTTGGTGCTTCTTGTTCCGCTGCCTCTCCATTAGACTCATTATCAAAAAAATTCAACCTGTTGAATTTCTAAATCAGTCGACTGTTATTCTGCAGCAACTCACTATTATTTTCCTCTTCCTCTGCGCTGTTCTTATTACCATCTTGCAAATCAAGGTTAGTCTCATCAAATACCATAAGCACAAATTCTTCCACACTCATAATAGGTTTATTATAAATTCTATATGCATGACTATGAGAAGAATAACCAATGAAAATGCCATCATCAGCTTTGGCATCAAACTTGCGAATATTATCTTTGCCATTATTTAAAACAAAACATTTACATCCAAACACTTTAAAATGACTAATGGTTGGCTTTCTTCCCTTATAAAGCTCATATGGGGTCTTTTTCGAAATAGGCCTGATCAAAACACGATTCAAAACGTAACAGGCAGTATTCACAACATCTGCCAAAAAATACTTTGGAAGATTAGAATCATTTAACAAAGTTTGAGCAAGTTCTTCCAAAGAATGATTTTTCCTCTCCACAACTCCATTTTGTTGTGGGGTTCTTGGAGCGGAAAAATTGTGTTTGATGTCATGTTTGTTACAAAAACTTTCAAATCTCTCATTTTCAAACTCACCCCCATGATCAGACTTTATAGAAGAAATATTGCAATTATTTCCATTTTCTAAAACTCTAGCAAGATGTTTAAAAACTGTGAATGCATAATCTTTGGATACAATGAACAATGTCCAAGTAAATCTAGAAAAATCATCAACAATGACAAGTCCATAGCAGTTACCACCTAAGCTCATAGTGCGAGAAGGACCAAATAGATCCATGTGAAGCATCTCAAGGGGTCTAGTAGTGGAAACAAAATTTTTGGATTTGAAAACATTTTTAGTTTGTTTCTCTTTTTGACAGGCTTCACATATTCTATCTTTCTCATACTTGAGTGTAGGTAGTCCCTCAACTAGATTTTTCGAAACAAGTCTATCTAGATGATGCATATGTATGTGTTCTAACCTTCTATGCCAAAGCCATGAATCATCATTCTTGGAGAGCAAACAAGTCATGCTAGATGCAATGTCACAAACATTAAGCATGTAAATGTTGTTTACTCTTTTACCAATAAGCAAGGTTTGACATGTAGATGCGTGAGATTAGACACAAATATGGCTTGAATGTAACTTCATAGCCTTTGTGACATAGTTGACTAATGCTCAACAGGTTATGCTTCAGTCCATCTACCAATAGCACATCCTTAATTATTATCAAATCATGGCTCCTGACATCTCCTCTACCAAGAATTCTTTCTTTGTTATTATCCCTATACATCGCAAAGCCTTCTTGCCTCATCTTTAAATTTATAAACTTTGAAGCATCTCCTGTCATATGCTTTGAACAACCACTGTTAAGGTACCACAATTGCTTCTTGGCTATCCAAAGTCCCTACAAAACAAGTTAAGTTGCAAGAGTTGGTCCCCTATTAATCTTGGGTCCATTCATGTTAACGGTGCCCTTGGGAACCCACTTCACGAGGCCTTTTGGCAAATAATACAATCTAGTTCTACATCTTCTAACTGTATGGCCTATTTCCAAACAATAGAAACAAGTGATAGGAGAAGAATATGATGTACTACCATGATAGAAAAAGCTACTAAATTTCTTTACTTTTTTTGGAAAACCGTCTTGAAAACCAATGCCTACTTTATTAAAAACACAATTTTGAGAACCAAGCAGTGCATTTAAATTTGCAGTTCCCATAGAAAGTTTAGAAACAATTTTGATTAGGTAGTTCACCTTTCCTTGCAAAACTTTACAATTTTCACAATTTGTCACTTTACCATTTTCAGAACAATTACA
>Ga0099825_1007890_pt1 | contig 12791 bp, 7 predicted proteins | sample SiratroredBW_FD_76838 | JGI IMG/M metagenome (GOLD analysis project Ga0099825, IMG submission 76838) | Root nodule microbial communities of legume samples collected from California, USA - Siratro red BW | ecosystem: Host-associated > Plants > Roots > Nodule | place: USA: California | collected...
AAAATAAAATAAAATAAGATCCTTATTAGCCCTTCTCTTAGTTCTCTAAGCCCATTAGATATGTAATCAATCTAGTCTCCTCTGTATGATTGTCTTTCAATAGTTGAGCCTTTAGTAGATGGGTCACCTTGTATTACAAAATTTCTTAGATCTTCCTAAGTCTTCCTCTAGTCATGGGCCCACCTAAGTCTTGAATTGGATCCTGAACTTGATTTTTCATTTCGTGGGCTTGGGCTTTCTCATCATGGGTATTGTGAAGTTAAGCTTGGATGTCCACATCACAACCTGGTGGGCCCAACTCGACTTTGGTTTAGGTGGGTTTGACTCGACTCAGATAATTGTTTACACAAATCTACTTGATTTGTTGTAGGTCTGACATGACTTGGCTCGACATAGGTTTAGCTTGATTCGACTCGACCTAGGTCTTACTCAACTCGATTTGACATGGACTAGACTTGAGTCAAATCATGGTGGACCCGATGATAATTATTTATTTTTACCACTTTCCAACTTAACTCAATTTAACATGTGCCCAATGTAGATCCAACTCGACTCAGATAGATTTGGTCTTTGCCACACTCAACCTAACCTAAGTACAACCTAACTTGACCAACATAGGTCAAATCCAAGTTGGCCTGGCATGAGCCATCTCAATCTAACTTGACTTGTTCGAAATTGGACTCTGACTTGGACTCAATTTAGCCTAATTTGTCCTAACACTTGGTCAACCTGACTCGATGCAACTTGGAGTAACTCGACTTAATATGATCATGATTTGTCTCAACTTAATTTGGACTCAACCTAAATTGGGTGTATGTTAGCCAACTTGATATGATGTCAACCTAGCTTAACTTGACCTAAGTCCAACTTGCTCATACAAAATTTAAATTTGAATTAAGTAAGTTTTTCATGTATATAAAGATTTTTTAGGTGTTTTTTTTTTCATTTTATATTTTAATAAGATTTTAACTTTAAAAATTGACCTATAAATTAGTCTTGGTCTTATAATTTTTTTTTTTTGACATTTTTGGCCCTACAAATTAGTTTTGTCATGTGAGTTTTTTTTCGACTCATGTAAGTCAGGACCAAATCCTGTGGTTAGAACAAAATTGACATGAATATCGTTATTTGAAAAAGTTAAAAATACGAATATTAAATAATAGTTAAAATGTTAAACATTTTAACGCAAAACAAATATCTTTACATTATATATTAACTTATATATCCTTGGCTTAATGACGTATTTGAATCCAATAGTTTCACAATTCTTTAAATGTTATCACAATGTTTTATCTCATATATTTTGACTCCTATTTTTAATATTTTTGACAATTTAATCACTCCATTAATAAAACATATGAGATTTATGATGAATATATAAAAATTTGGATGGAAGTAACAAAATGCAAAAGCTTTAAAATGACAAATAATAAAATGGAATTTGACCCCTCTTCATCCTTTGTTACCATCAAAGCTACTAATCTAATATCTCATCAAGAAACTTTATAAATATAATAAACATTTCACTAATTCATATATATATATATATATATATATATATATATATATATATATATATATATATATATATTTTATATATTATATAAAAAAAAAATAAAAAAAAAATATAAAAATAATATATCATAAAAAAAATATATATATATAAAATATATATTAATAAAATATATATATATATATATATATATATATATATATATATATATATATATATATATATATATATTGTATGTACAATATAATCAAATCATAAAATAAAAACCTTTAAGAATTACACTAATGAATATTTTCGTAATTACAAAGTAGCTCGAAACATATCACAATATATTTAAATATAATGAGTAGTTATGCTTGGTTCTCTATTTTCAAAGTAACTGAGCAAAAACAGATCTAAAAAATCTGAACAAAAAAATTGATTTTGCTCGTTTCCAATGATTTTGAATCTACTTCCGTTAATTTCTTTTATTAGTTCAGTATTAAATACCCCTACCAAAAATAATACATATTGAAAAACTAATTAGGATAACTTTAAATAATTTCTTGGATGGTACATAAAAGAAAAGGATTATGAATATTTTAGCTCAAAATGAGGTTGTGCACTCTCAACTCCCGTTTTCTTTCATTGGACTAAGTTGAAACCTACAGTCCTAATAATTAACAAAACAAAGAGGAGTTTTACTATTTACACAAAGGAAAGGGGAGCGTGAACAGAGATTTAGGAGAGGATAAATAGTAAAAGGCAATCACTAATAGCATTCTTAATGTAATCAAATATTTTTACTCCTTCATTATGCACCCCCTGTTTTAAACATGCATCCCCATGGGGTGAAAAGTCAAAACTGCCCCTAATAAAAGGCATTTTGGATTTTGTAATCCAGTATGTTTAAATACATTTTGCACTTTCTTCCATAATAAAAAATACATTATGAATTATACAATTTAAAATGCATTCAAGCATGTTGAATTGCCCAATCCATAATGTATTTTTGAATCTAAAAATATCTTTTGAATTTTATGAATTATGCAATTTGAAATGTTTTAACATATTTGGATTGTATAATATGAAATATCTTTGTTTTTCTTAAGTAAATGTTTCAATAATGAAACTAAATACAATTTGGTTAACAAAAAACATAAATTTATATACATAATACGAAATATAATTAAAATTATAAACAAAAATAAAATCATATAGAAGAGCAAAATTAATTTGAATATATCAATAAACTCAATTATATGCAAAACTAACATATGTTCGTGTAACTCCCAATATTTGGAAAAACACGTACATCCTACTAACATAAAATTAAGACTATAACTTTTATATAACATTATGTAGACCATAGTATGTCTACAGTTGATATAAGACAATCATCCTACAATTTCACATACACTAGTTTGAAATGTATAATGTAATTGGTAAGTAACTAGGAATATGAACGTAAAACATAACCACACATATGTGAAAATACCTGAACAAAATGTAATTCGTATACATGTCCAAGACATATGAGTCAGATGCAGACTAACATCCATGGGAGGCTTATTTCGTAATGGGAATATTGTCATATTTTGTTTCAATGATAAACACACTAAAACAATTGTATTTATTAGCAATAATTTATCTATCAACTGTATTTATTATCAATAATTTATCTTATGATAGGCACAATCATTCATTTATCTACACATGTCAATTACATAATTATCATTGCATTGTTGAAGTTGGACAAAAGTCTATAATGTGTTTAATAACTTATCTTTGACACTCATCTACTAGTAATTACCTTCTTAATTGGTCTACCCGTACCACTCAACAATGTAGTATATTTCATCATGCCAATGTCCAATTCCTTTAAAGAAATCTATTATGACAAGCACTTACCAATCTTCCTCATTCCCAACATAACAGTTATAAATTGATAACCCCAATTGTCATTAGCCTTTACATCAATGACATCAATTATATAAGGGTGAATTTAGGATGAAACTGATCCAACATTAGAACTACTATAATGTTCAAGGGATCCTCATTTTTTCCCTCTCCTTGCTTGATTTCCATGTAGAAGAATTATCATGCATAGAATGGATGACCTCAACAAGCTCAAATATGATGGGTCGTGCTTTGTAGACCTATGAAATGTATTCTAGATTGTGCTTTTTATAATACATTTTTTGTATTATAGATTGCACACTCTAAAATACATATTTTTATTTCAGACTGTACATTATGGAATAAAAATATGTATTTCAAATTATACAATCCAAAATACATTTGCATTTTGGATTGTACAATTTAAAATATATAAATTTAACACATAACATTTTAGATTACATAATCTAAAAGGTCACCAGATTGTGCATTTCAAAATTGAAACTAAAACACGAAAATGAAACACTCTCCTCCAACCATCACACAACACCACCACCAACCACCTCTAGACACTACTAACAACAACCGAGCACAACAACCTTCACCACCAAATACACCAACCACCACTGTTCACCAACAATGAAACTCAACCAAAAAACACACGCAACCACCTTTCACATGTCATACCTCCTAATTTATTTCCACAAGGATAAATTTGGAATTTCAAAATCTATGGGATGCACGTTTAAAAGACAGGGGTGGAGAATGAAGGAGCCCAATATTCTTCAGCAACAAACACAATATATTGGCCCAAACAAACGAAAAGGGGTCTCCAACAATAATTTGCAGCAAATTAAACTTGTACTCTTTGGTGCCAGAGATGTCATGAAGTACTATAATCTAGTAGGACAGCCACATTTTCCACAAGAAAGCCTTTTTGAGTTGAGGTCCCAGTTAGGATTACTCCTCTGATTCTCCAGCTACATGGAATTTCAATTCATGTGACAGGTTTTTGGCATCCAGCTATGTTCAATGACTTCTAAGTTTCAACAACCAAGCCAACAGCAAAAATAAACAAATATAAATAAATATATATATATCTATGTATATAAAAATAAAAAATAGAAGAAAGAAAGGGTTCTAGCAATCAATCATCCAGCGTAATGAAAGGGAATAATGTTGCTTGCTTGTAGTAGTGAGGTCTCATCTAAGATTCTGATGACTCATTAATGGGTACATAAAGTAATGCTCACAGTTTCAAATTTATATAAATACAGCAATAAATGTGATTGGTTAATAGTGAATAAACATATAATAAAATGGGCTGCACCAACTTTTTATCAATGTTTCACTCACTCACTTACTCAACTCCATAATATATGCATCACCCTGTAATGGCTGAAACTGTAGCAAAAATGTGAAAGAAGAGGAGGAACGGAAAACAGTGACAGGTTAGTAAATTGGGTACCCAGTTGGGTATAGGGCATTGGTTAATCTGGTATTCTACGTCACTGATCTAAAGATGTGATCTTTGTGGGGTTGCATCGATTATACTGTCTGAAAAGTTTGGAGAAAATAATGTGAATTGAGTTTATTTGCTGTTAGGTGAGGGGTGAGACACAGAATGGCAAAAGGCCAGTGAATCAGTATAAGGCAAAACCAGTTAAATTAATATACTGACACTATAGGCCAGTGATGCCAGTTTTAAAGAGACCAAACCAAACCTAAACTACTTAGTTTTGTGTTGCAAAATGGACTTTGATCAGTTGATGAGCAGAAAGGGTAGTACTAAATCATTGTGCCTCAATAATTTTGTACGTTGACATTGTCTAATTAATTAAAAACGCTGGTTTTGGTTTACTGGTTACAGCATGATAATAATTATTATTCTTATCCTTCTATGTGTTATTGATCATATCATTGCGTCCCTTATTGTCTTGCTTTCATCAAGTCTAAGAATCTTTCAAATCAAAATTAATCATGTCATTTGTTTTCCTTTCACATTGGTTTCCTCAGACTTATTTTCCTTTTTCCCAGCCATGTCACCAAAGAAGAGCTAAATAAAAATGGAACAAACGAAAAAAAAAATAAAAAATAAAGTTAACATTACAAATATCTGTCATTCTGAATGACAATTGTCAGGTCACTTTAATTCTAGAAATTGAGATAAGAAAATTAGTCTCTTTAACTGAAAAGTGTTTGTCATTTCACTTCTCTAATAATTACTTAATTTTGTTCTTAATGTCAAGATCAAACTCAATGGAGTTATGGTTTCTAAGACTAATGTGACAGGAATCAAATTGAGCATAATGTGATTTTTTTAATGAAAAACTCCATTGGCAGTTGAAAGACCATCATCTACCTCTTAGTAATATATCAGACTCAATTTGAAGGTGGGTAATACCAATTTTGAGAAGTAGATTAATGTTGTAAATTCTTGGTTGGTTCTTGACTGCTACATTTTCTGAGCGGTTCTTGACTTGTAATCATCACGGTAATCATCATCACTCCATCGTATTATAATATTTGTTTCAAATGCAATGACAGAGGACAAATGACACATTAAAGAATAATTGATAGAATCCGAAGAAGGGTTGCTGTTAGAAAACGGGAATAAACAAAAGCTAAAAGGAGCAGAACCGTAGAGTTTTCCGTTACATATTCCTTGCTTTTTGTCCTAAATTTCATTCACTTAGAGACTAACATGATCCTAACATTATTATCATCATTATTATTATACACAAATATTTAAAAATCTCAGTAGGAGCAACGTCAACATAGCTGGCTGGTGGGGCACAACAACCCCACAAAGAACAAGCCACAACTTTGAATCTCCCTCTCTCACCCTTTTGGTGTGTGTTTTATTTTTGAACAAAAATGTTCATGCCAGGTAAAATCATTATAAACCATAAAATTTGGTGTGGTAAAAATATTAAACACAGTTACATGTTTGATAATACTTAGCAGAGACTATTAGTTAGATCACATGTGTTTTTCACCTAATACAGTGATGTTGAAGGCAGATAAAATTATGATAAACGACACAATTTAGTGCAGTGGAGTAGTCGGTTAAGTTGAAACAATTTGATGTCAAAATTGTCAGATTTTGTGGTTGTGCATGTCATGTGTGAAAATAAAAAGGAGATACATGATCTCAGTGATTTTACTCTTGCAATGTACTGTGTCTCCTGGCTCTCTCCCTTTCTATCTGTTTGTGCTGTTGCAGCAGTGTGAATCTGTTACAGCTTAGATGCCCTGTACACGACACAGAAAAATAAATCCCATTCAACTTGCGGTACCAGACAACAATTATGCCACTTTACAGCCCACAAAAAAAATAAAAAAAGATTATTTTTTGGCCCTTCTCTCTCTGTCTTTCTCTGTCATACCCTCTCTCTCTATTTCTCTCTCTTGCTGCATTTTTCTCACAAGACTTGTGCTTCAATATTAGTCAGCTTGAATTGAATTTCCCTTCAGCTGGGGTGGAACCATCAATCAAAAGAATATAAAGGGTCCCTTGTTTTTGTGGGTTTGTTTACATGTACATACATATATATATACTATGTGTATATTTATGGTGATGATTTTGAATTGGGGTGTTTGGTGGAGGTGGTAATAAACCTGATAGTGTGTTGTGTCTGTCGGCGCAAGGTCACTTTCTGTCGGCATTGTCTGTATCCACTATCCAACGATGATACACTTCTGAGAGAGAGAGAAAGAAAGAGTATTTCTTTTTTCATAATAAAATTAATAAAAGTACAACGAGGTAGAGAGGTTTTACTTCTGGGTTTTCATTGCTTACAGAGTGGCACTACCTTTCAGGGAGCATATTCATATCAGTCCTTGACCCTGTCTTTGTAGCCAACTGAGACTTCAAGTTTTGCTCCTGATCTGAAGAGGTTTTCTGATTTTGATGCCACCAAAACCCCACTTTCCAAATTTGCATCTTTTGTGGAAGCCTTGAAAATCTTGGTCTGATTGTCAGATTTGTGTTGAGGGTGGACAATTGGTTCATATGAGGGAAGGTGGAGGGGGTTTGTGGGTCAATCTTGATTTCCGTGAGTGGCATTGGAAGCTCCTTCAAAGTGTCATTGGTAAATGAAGCTCAGGCTTTCTGAGATCCTGCCTCATTATTTATCTCGTGATATAGGCCTGAAGATTTGACAAAAAGTAACCACTTTATTCTCTTTGTTGTTCCTTCCATTCCACTCTGCTTTTGTTTACTTCTTTCTTTGTCTTTATAGATTTCATCTATATGCAGAGAGCCTGCAATGCTCTCAGGCAAGATCCAATTGTATCAGCCTGTGTGACATTTATTTAGAACATACATGCATTTTACTGGGTTTCAAAAAAATTTTCAACTTTTTGCTGGTGATGTTAGCTTAGCATCATTTATCAATTTTACAAGCACCCCTACAGATTATACTCCTCCTTTGGTGCAGCATTATCATCATATTCAATTTTATTTAATTCTTCTACTTGCATTCTTCACTGCATGTCCATTGAGTTTGAACTCTTGGTCACTTATGGTTCTTAAGTTTTTGGATTCTTAACTGCATCATCTATCTCCTATCTTTTGAAGTACATTATATTCATCCTTAACGGATTCTGATCTTTTGTTATTCTCTAGACTCCAGGTTTAATGTATAATAATAGTTCATATAAATTTGAACAGCATAAGTGAAGGGATTCCCACACCAGATGTCAAGTACTCTTGCAGCGATATTTGGAGGAGCTGCAGGAGCCGTGGCATTGGTAGGGATTGCTATACTTATATGGTTTTGTTTGTCTCGCCAGAGGAATGTTTCTAGGACTTCAGAGACAGGGTCCTCTGATCCTTCACAAGGTAACATTTTACATGCATTTGTTAGATATACCTATATACTCTCTGATGAACAATTTTCCAATAAATTCCATTGCATGCAGTGGGAAGACATGGTGCAATTGAGTTGCCTATACGAGATACTAGGCGTTTTGAGATGGAAGAACTATCTCTAGCCACAAAAAGTTTCAGCGACAAAAATTTGATTGGAGAAGGAAAGTTTGGGGAGGTTTACAAGGGTTTACTTCAAGATGGAATGCTTGTAGCCATAAAAAAAAGGCGTGGACTTGCTAGTCAGGAATTTGTGGATGAGGTAATACTCATCAATTTCATGCTCTAAAATTTGATTGCATTCTCTTCATCTCTTAGTAGTCCTTCTGACCCTTGTCTGTTTCTGCTTCAGAATTTAGAGTACAGTTATATAGTAAATTCTACTTAGCTGCACATATCATTTGATTCAGAAATATGAATCTTTCTTTGCCCGTTAGTTCACTCTAATGTGTTACAGTCCTGTCTGGAAAAAATCTTTATATGTGAGCATAATCAGTATTTCTCTCTCAATTCCTTTTGTATGCAGACTTTGTTATGTTAAAAAATTTACTAGTCAGACTTTGTGAGCATAAACTTGCATACACCATATAGTCTTAACTAAATATTTCCCTTACGGTTTATTCTCTTGCTTTGATCTAACATGACTTTGTTTTGCTGTAGGTGCGTTATCTCTCATCTATTCACCACCGGAATCTTGTCAGTCTTTTAGGCTACTGCCAGGAGAACAATCTTCAATTTCTTATATACGAATATGTGCCTAATGGAAGCGTCTCCAGTCACTTGTATGGTAAATTTCTGTATATCAAAGCTTAATTAAGAATTTTATCCCTGTTTAGATTCATAATTATACGCAAATACACTGATAGTTTTGTTATCATGTGCTTTATGTTTTTCTGCATGCATGCAAAACTTAACTTCATTTTTCTACCATTCATGAAATTTTTTGCATCTTGTTCGGCTAAATGAATCCTTTCTTAAGGCTCATGACGGTGACTTTGATTTTCCTCTGCAGGCACTGGTCAACAATCGCGAGAGAAGCTAGAATTCAAGCATAGACTTTCAATAGCTCAAGGTGCAGCTAAAGGTGATCCTTTGCAAAATCAGTGAGCATTTGTGGCTTTCCTGCTATCAGTTTTCTTCTCTTATTAGATAAAATACCCAAGTATCTTAATGGCTCCCACAATTTGTTTTGTAAGCCATCCTAAAACTTTCAGTTATTTGGTAGTACCTTCTCTATGCATAAAGCCACTAGCAACTTGTTCCTGATTTTCAAAAGCTCATTCATACTATTCTGTGCAGGTTTGGCTCATCTTCACTCTCTGAGTCCCCGTTTGGTGCATAAGAATTTCAAAACAGCTAATGTTCTTGTGGATGAAAACTTCATTGCTAAGGTGGCAGATGCTGGACTCCACAACTTTTTGGGGAGAGTTGACATTGCAGGCTCCTCTTCTCAAGTGGCAACAGATGAAATATTCCTTGCATCAGAGTAATATATATCTCTATCTCTTGTGAATCATTTGTGCTGCTGTTCTGGTTATTTATACACACCATGCCTTGCAGGGTGAGAGAGTTCAGACGATTTTCTGAAAAGAGCGATGTATACAGCTTTGGAGTATTTTTGCTGGAATTGTTAAGTGGGAAAGAAGCAAGAGTATCACCATTTCCGGACTCTAATCAGAATCTGGTTGAATGGGTAAAGTTTAATTTATATGTACTATCACTATAAAGGGGTCTCTCACAAATAACTGATAAAAAATTGATGCTTGCAACATCTGACTTTTAAGTTAGTTATTGTAAAAACCAACACTATGATCACACCTGACAGTGTAAAGATCCTTTACAATAGGAATACATATACCACTTAGGATCTGTTTGGATAAGTTATTCTGTAAGCTCTTTTACAAGTGAAAAATAATATAAAAAATTGTCCATTTTGCATGTGTAAAATTCTATTTTCTAACATGATACAACTTGGTATTGGGATCAGATATTGAAGGTGTGTATAGCTAGTTTTCATGATGTTGTTGTAAAAGTCCATGAGGTGCTATGTGATTGATTTTTGGTGTTTTTTTTCTCTGCATAATAAAGGTGCTAAGCAATGAAGACCGTGGCATGATGTCTCAGACCATTGATAGGAGATTGGAGAGTAGTTTTACACCTGAAGGAATGGAAGATTACATCATGCTCATGATCAGATGCTTAGAGGCTTCAAGTGAGAGAAGACCTGCCATGAGCTATGTGGAAATGGAACTTGATAGGATCCTAGAAAAAGAAATGAACTTGACAACAATCATGGGAGAAGGAACCCCAACTGTGACTCTTGGAAGCCAGTTATTCAAATCAACAACAACATGAAAGAAAACAAGGTTATTGTTGTCTAAAATTGTTACTTATTATATATTGTTTGTTATATTTGTGCATTACTTCTTTGCTTTTTTACTTTGCTTTTCCCTCAGTGCATATCAGAAAATAGGGTCAGTTGCTTCCTAAGTGTATAAAGAGCACCTGTATCCCCCTCTATCCCTCTCTTTTTCTTTTCTTTTTCATGGGCCAGTGAAAAGCTGTATTCTTTACTCCCTTTTTCTTCTTCCCAATTTTTTCTTCATAAATGTATGAATTTTCTCTTGTAAACCATTATTTGTTGTTAATATGACAGTGAAGATTGGGTTGGTGTGGTAAACTACTTATCAGTTTTATTTTACACTTTCTTCTTTCTTTCCAGTCTCCACCTTTTCCCATCTCATTAATCATGCTACAACTCAAATTCAAATTATTATGCTTTCCTCTTATGGTTTATTTGGATGAGCATCTCCACAAACATGTTTGAAAAAAATTAGTTTTTATGACTCAAAATTAACTTATTTATAGCATAAATACAAATTTAAAAAACTTATACACAGATCTTTTATGAATAAAATATTTCTCTGTGGCAGCATAAATGTAGATAACCCCTTTATAATAAGAGAAATCACATTTACAAAAATGGTTACAGATCAAAAGATAGTGGGGAGATTTGTTTGACAGAAATTCAGCCTTAGATTTTCCCATCATAGAACACCATAAAGATATGAGTTTTTTCTTTTTGTAGAATCAAATGTATTCATCTAATTAAATAGTATTTGCATTTCCTTATGTAACAAACTAGCTTAAACACTTACACTTATATTTTTTATAATTTTTTATTTTTATACATAATTAATTAAAATAATAGAAAAAAATATAATTTCAAATGTATATAATATTGTAAAATATTAGTGAAATAAACTTCTACACATGCGTATTTATATATTTAATACATTAAAATATATACAATTTCATTACTTTTATATTTTTATAGTTTTATTGTATTTATAAATAACTAAATAAAAGAATAATACAATTTGAAAATATATATAGTTTTATAAAAAAAATAGTATTAAAAACTATATAACTATTATTTTTTTAAATTATTTAATTATTTAAAAATAAAGAAAATTACTTTTATTTTTTAAAAAATAAAATTATTGAATTAAAAGATGAAATAATTTACCAAATTGTGTATTTTGTTATTTAATGGTGTTAAATAAAATATTATTATTTTTTATTTAAATAATTAATAGTATGTCTGTATTCGTTTTTTATTTTTCTATTGTTTTTTCCACCCATGAACAAGAATGACAAACTCCGAGAAGGGGACACTGAAATCATTAGAAACAATGCTTAAGAATTGCAGTGGTAGTTACATCTATGATTGTGATTTTTAAAGTGAAAGAAAAATTGCAGGCAAATAATGGTGATAGGGTACTTGAAGACTTTAACTATCTGTCCAAGAAGGAGACAAAGTGTGTTTTATAAAACCTGTTCACAATTTGGAAATGGAAGTGTAACAAAAGTTGTAACAGGATAAGGGGAATTAAACAGAAACCAGAAAATAAACTCTTTGACTACTTTGAATTGTACTTACTTTACAAGATGATGTTACAGTTAAATGGCCCTAATTTTTTAATAAAATAATACTTATATTTTTTTCTAATTTTTTATAAGTAACTGTTTTTAATAACAACCTTCTTCTCTTACCTTCTATAAAATATTTTGAAATTTAAAAATCAAACTTTTAAAATATTAGTATTAAAAAATAATTTCAAACAAAAAGGTTTAATATTTAATTATAGGAAAATTTCATATATATTTTAAGATTTTATTAAATAATTTATTTATACACATTAGGATGATCCATGTAACAGGTAATTTTTGTTAAATTCTTATTATGCATGAAAACTAGTTAAGTTAGTGACAGTCATGATATAACAAGTGAGGTTAATCTTTAACTTGTTAGACTTGGAGAAACAACATCTAATGCTGATTTTAAAATGCACATTCATCTACTTGTCTTTTAATAAAGTAATAATTGCATCTCTTGTTTTATTTATATTTATACTTTATTAAAATAGCATGTAAATAATTAATATATTTAATCATATATTTTATAGTCATTTATGTTTTTCATATTAAAATTACCTTTTCTTAAAATTAAAATTTTTAATATTT
>Ga0099825_1007897_pt1 | contig 12786 bp, 10 predicted proteins | sample SiratroredBW_FD_76838 | JGI IMG/M metagenome (GOLD analysis project Ga0099825, IMG submission 76838) | Root nodule microbial communities of legume samples collected from California, USA - Siratro red BW | ecosystem: Host-associated > Plants > Roots > Nodule | place: USA: California | collected...
CAAATTATTGTTAAATCTTTATTCATAATACAATTAATATTGAGTCAATTTACACTTTCCGTTCCTTGAGGATACGATACTCTCTTACTCATTATATTACTTGTGGACCCAGTATACTTGCTGAAAAGAAGTTAACAGCATACTAATGTTTTTCTTTCGGTGATACACTAATGCATAAAACATAATTATGTTAATAATATTAACATTATTTGATAAGACATATGCACTAATTATAAAACTTATTATCTTTAGATATATAAATGAAACTAATAGTATATACTCACTACTAACAATCATGTCCATTAATTAATCAACCTTTGACAATCTATAAATAATGAACTTCAATTAACTCATAGATCAATTATTTATAATTTAGCATCCATTTCATTCTTGGGTAATTGAAATAAAGATTATCATTAATTTAGAATTAAAATAAAACATAAATATTTAATCACTTCAATAATTACAAATTTATCATACAATTGATTTCAAATAATAATAAAAATAATCATTAACATAGATATTTGATTAAAAATCTAATCTATTATACAATTAATTCCTAACAAATCGATATTGAATATAGTGGATGTTGCCATCCATAGAAGAGAGAAGCCTATGTTTATTATGGAATTCAAAAACCCCTATACACATCCCGTAATGCAGATCATGATAATTTTAATAAAATAAAATTTGTTTATTCATAAATTCATAATTTAATTTTTTTTAAATTCTTAATTTAAATTTAGGGTTTATCAAAATTAGAAAAATGCATAAAATCGTAAATCCAAACAACCATATTCTGATACCACGTCTAAGTTTAATCATAATCAATCACGGATCATAAAATATATGATTCTGATATAATATAAAATAGTAAAAAAGACTTACCTTGATCCATAAGACATCTAATCAATTGAAATTCAATCTCCTTCTCTCAATCTATTTCTTTCACTTCAATTTCCTTCTCTCAATCTATCTCTCTCAATCTATCTCCTCCTCATTTTCTTCTCCACATACTTTTTGATAGTTAATTGTGAAGAACTCTCACACTGCAGAAACAAAACCCTAATTTATTTATATAACCAATGTCCTTCAAGTTGGTTACAATCACTTAGTTCTCAAATAATTTTTGTAACCAATTTTCATCAAGTTGATTATTATTATAAGTAATTTTCATCAAGTTAATTATTTTTTAAATAAATAACTTCTCATAATTACTAATATGTTTTTTTATTTTATAAAATCACATAAATCACATTATGAAATAATTTATTTATTTTTTAACAAAATTTATTTTGGATTATAGATGGAGATTCAATAATATTTCTTATATTTAATATTTTATTTATAAATTTCATTTCACAAAAAAAATATCACAAAACATAACCTTATTATCTCATTAAATTAATAAAAAAATATTTTTGTCAAACACAGATTAGTTTTAACATATATATACTTTACACATTTTCTAACTTTTCTCATTCTATTATATTTGCCAATTGTTACTCACTCGAAGTGTTCGGTAAAAATGAAATTTTTAAAAAGAAAAGTTTTGAAAATATGCTTTTCATGTCAGAAAGATCTTTATGCCAATTGTTACTCACTCGAAGTGTTTGGTAAAAATGAAATTTTTAAAAGGAAAAGTTTTGAAAATATGCTTTTCATGTCAAAAAGATCTTTAAAAAGTAACATTAAAAAAGATCATGTTTTTCAATAATGGCTTTAGTCATGGCTATAGAAGAGGTAATAATCTAATGTTCTTTAGTCAAAATAAAATCTTTACTGAATAAACTTTAAGTTACTCTAATTGAATTATTTAACGAGGTAATGGTTCAAGATTTTTATAAAACTGAATATTTGCTTTTTAAATTTTAAAAAATACGTAAATATTTTGAACAATAATTTTCATCAACTAAACAATTTTTTTTATTCAGCCGAATCATAGTTCTAAAGTATTATAATTTAAAAAATTCATTATTTTCATAATCTAGTACCAAACTCCCTTATCGTAACTATTATTAATAAATAAATATTTATAGACAACATTTTATACTGTATTTTTCAATAAAATCTTTCTATTTTTGATTTCTTAATCATTATCTCAAAATGATATCTTTAAAACAATAATTAAAGTGGCAATATAAACTTTCGAGTAAGTTGTAAGTTCTCAACTTGTTTGATCAACCATGTGTATATTGAATCATATTTACTGATTTTTTTATTTAAATTAGGCATAAATAAAAGAATAGATGTGTTTATTCAATGCATGGCTTTTAAAAATAAAGCAACTTCAGGCATTACAAATTTAAGACAGCAAAACTCAGAAAACTTTAAAATAAGTCCTCTATGAGAAAGAGTAAAAATTTTCTTTTACACATTTAAAGTATTAGATTATACAATTGTACCAAAAAAAAGTAGATTCTACAACGAGGAAACTGTTTCAAGATTTGCACCCTTGAACTCATCACGGTTGCAAAATCCTGAGTAAAAGAAGTGCCCGTTCCCAGTGTGGTCTGTTTGCTAGAACTATTCTTTTTAAGACCTGCACGGCTCCAGCAGCCACCAGTGCTGGATGGTTCTCACTGTTCATACTCAGATTGTGCAGTATTGCCAGGCTTGCTTCAACAGCCCTTTCACTACCTTCTTCAATCAGCTTCACCAATGAACTTATTGCCCCCTTTGAAATAATAGCTTCGTCCGCGGAATCTACCACTCCTTCAGATATTATTCTATGAAGTTCTACAATAGCAGATTCTCGCGCTTCTGAGGAGAATGAAGTTTTGATCTGTTCTAGAAGTCTTGGGATTGTCTCGTAAAGTGTAACTTCCACATTGATTGGATAGAAACTGGTGATGGAGCCAGAGAGAGAACCCAGTTTAACTAGGCAAGCAGCTACCCAATCTTTGGTGTGGAGAGGAATATTGGACCTGAGGATTCCGCGAAGCAAATCAATGAAATGGGGGGCATTTGTTTTGCTGCGGAACTGCTCGCAATCGAGTAGTACTGTCAATAACCGGGATGCTGCAGATATTGCCCGACCAGCTTCTTCAAATTCAATTGCATATGCTTCGTAAAACTGATCTTCTGCATCAGATTCCACGTCCTCTGCATAGGCGTAAAATATTGAGTTATTTTTTGACGTACAGACAGTACAATCTAACGAAGGATAGTGACGTACGTTCGCACAGACATAGAACAACATATGTATATATGTGAAGAACTGAATATGATATATACACTCCATCTCCAACCCAAGGAGTGTTGAGATACTCAGGAAATATGGTGGAAATATTTGGTGTAATTACCATTAGGGAAAATATGTTATCTTTCTATGATTTCATAAGATAACTTGATTTGAGTCTCTAAATAGACATTTGGTGAAAATTGCACGCCCCCGAATGCTTAATGCAAACATTCATGCACATCATAGAGGCAATGCATTTCTCAATGCTTGTTTTCTAATAAATAGGATGCATTTCTATTAAAGAGTTAGGGTTATGTTGATCGTCCTAATCAAGGTGTGGCCTATGCTACTAAAAATTAGGTTTCCCCGTTAGTTAAAATTGATGTTCAATTATACATTGTTCTCAAGTTTATATTCACACGCTTTAAAATAAATTTTTCATGTTTATGAAACATGTTCAGAAGTTTGGGAACAAGCCAAATTATTGTAAACCAATGATACTAAAGGTCTCTCGTGCATGTCAAAATCTCCTCCATATTGTTGTCCTCGGACATCTTGATGGTATGATAACTAAATATATGGGTAGTTCATGCTCTTCTTCAAGATTTCAATAAGTTATTGTATCCTACTTCACTCCTTCTCAAGAACTCGAGCAAAGGTCCAAGTTCTTCATGTTATTGGCCTTACATGAGCTTCCTGATGATTATTTTCAAGTCTGTGATTAGATTTTGGAATCCAACGTGGCCAGGTAAGCAAACGACCAATATATTTGCTTCGGTTGATGACTCTTCTGCTTTGGTATCTCAGCGTGATGATTGTAATTGCCTTTACAAGTCGGGCAAAGGATGTCACAAGTCTGATCATTGTCACAGATTGGCCCACAAAATTGACAGGTGTTATGTCTTAAATGGTCATCCTCCTTGATTTGTTGCAATTGCCCAAATTGCTCCTGTGCAACCTTTTATTGTAGGTCCTACTTCATCTGATACCTCAGACCAGCCTGCTATCTTCAACGAATATCTCAGATGGTATGAGGATCGTCAGAACTCCAGTTCCACTACTTATGTTGCACATACAAGTATTCTTTTGTTGGCCTCACTCACACCAATTCTCTTAGCTCTTAGGTCCTAGACACAAGTGCCACAGACCACATTACTGGTAACAAATCTTTTTCTTCCTTCTCTGTCTACCTCGAGTTATTTACCTTTTGTTACCATGGCTAATAGCTCTAGGGTCACATTACTGGTGTTGTTTGATAACGTTCTTTCCCGGATTTCCCTTTAACTTATCACCCATTACTCGTCTCACTCTCTTGATTGTGTTATTTCTTTTACCTATATCTTTTGTATCTTTCACAGACATTAGTAGATTTTGATTTCTGTAAATCCAATAAGATACAAGTTAAACAATTCGTGTGTTTCACTGTACATATACCCAAAGTTAGACATCCATACGCTGGCAACAAAATGAAAGCACATAACAATCTCTATCTCTAAGAGAGTGGGGAAAGGTTCGAGAGTGACAAAATGATCTCAAACTTAGAGATATAAAAGAGAAATATCAATAATGACTCATTTTTCACTAATTAATTAAAGGTTGCTAGTATATAAGATATTAGATAAGATACGACTTGAGCAAGAAGTAAACTATGAATCAAGCATAAAATAAAATGGGAACACTGCATGTAAGAGAAGAGTTAAAAATAAACAATGGCAAATGCCACTGGTTATACCAGTTGATCAGATTCAAGTTATAGTTGGTGATAATAAAACGCAGTTAAATTATAAAGGGAGAGCCAATTTCATCTCTTACCCATGCTTTCACATCTCTCTAAAACCATATATTTTGAAACAGAAATAATGTTTTGGCCATTTTGATTCAAAAATAAAAGGCATACCAAACAGCTGAAAAGAATATGTACTTGTAACAGAATGCATGCAAATATTGTTTACCTGAAATTTTCAAAATCTTTTGCTGAAAAGCAGAACTGAGACCGGACTCAATATCCAAAGATAAAATTGGGGGCAGAGTTGGGTCAGTCAATGCCACAAACTCAAGCACAGATGCAGCTTTTTCTTGTAAATTGGGAGGAGAGGACCTCAGAATCTCAACAAGGTGTGCAATCAAAACAGAATCCAGTATGTCATTCCTGAAAGATTTAACACATAAAAAGTTAGTGCTAACTACTACTAAGTAGAACACTTATGACCTGTTCCTGGATCAAACAATACAAAAGTCAATATTGAACTCAATAATTGAGCTTCAACAAATCCAGGACCCTTCTAGGAAATCTGGTTCAGATCCCTCTAGTAAACTTGAGTATGTTTTTGATACAGTTTGTTCAGTGTTACTAAACCTGGTTGAAACACGGTCACTTTTTGCTCCACCAAATGCCTTTTCAGATTCATTAACTGGTCCATCATAAAACTGAAAGGAATCAATGTACTTGACAATCAATGACAACAAAAATCAACACTAAAGTTTGTGCAAGATGTGCAATACAAACCTTCATTTGCTTTTGCTTACTGAGGTCACATATCCGAGCTAGTATACCCAAAGACTGTAGAGGCATATCAAACCATCAGCCAAACCTCATTCAGTTTTTATCCTTATATTCCAAAACCTTGCCAGACTTAATTAATAGAAAAGAAATAACAATACCTTTTCCACAATAGTTCCAGCTATCCCTGACCGTTTCAAAATACTAACTAAAGGACTTAAAACCCCTTCAGCTTCAATTACTTGGCAAACAATATTGCTGCATCCAGAAAATCACAAAGCAATGATCAAAATTTGTTAGAGATATGATTTGACTGTTAGAGATATGAATAGATTACAATACATAGGAAGATATGATATAACTTGATTGGGAAATATCTTAACCAAATATTTCCCATTATTAGATATTGATTTTGTTCCTTATTATTGTATCTTCTTTCTTCATCATAAATAAGAGGACTTGTGTGCTCAAATCACAATTACAACCAATCCTCTCTAAATGGTTTTAGATTTCTAGATTCTTTTACCTTCCTTTACCTTTTCCCCCAACACAATGCCTCAGTAATATCTCATCCACCACCATCTTCTCCAGCGTGACCCACGACCACCATGCCAAAGAAACTTCATGTTTACCATTGTCACTGACTCATACATTCTGTATGGAGTCTCCTAGATTTATCATGCAAACTTAATGTCTTCCACTGAAACTAGTACCTTATCCTTGACCACCACTAGCTACCCTTCAAAGAACCAATTTTTTTACCATCCACAACTATGTATGTGTTCATTTATTTTTTCTAGCTACAACGAGTATGCTATGTAAGATTTATTCGGGGCTGTTCACTTACACTTGGTCACCTAGTATCTTTGAAACCTCTTTGCCTGCGGAGGCAGGAGTTCATCCGAAAGAGTGCTACACAAAAGAATCACGTGGCATGGTGAAAGGTTTCCATTGGCATTTTCGCCCCTTGGTCTTCACCTAATTCTGGAAAAGGGGAGTTGCATTGAGGATAAACTCTCACCACACGATAGAACCGTCATAGACACCAAAGGTATTTACTCGGTACAGAAGTGGCACAATTCTAAGATGGTTTGGTCATATCTAAAAGAAAATATGCTCTTGTTATTCTAGAATAAAAGGGATGATAAATGCTAAGTCTATAGACAAACCCATAGATCCATGATTCAAAAGTGTACCTAACCAAGGAGGACCTTATTCTGATCATAGAGATACAAAAGGTTAGTTGGTAAGTTAAATTACCTCATTGTGACTCGTTCTTACATCATCGTTGCACGGAACATAGTAAGTCAATTTCTAAACTCTGCTTGTCAAGACCATTGGGATGCAGTCATACAAATCCTTAAGTACATTCAAAAGGCCCTAGAAAAGGTCTCATTTATGAAAATAAGGGAAATACTCAAATTGTTTGGTATTCTAACACTAGCTAGGCAGGGTCACTAAGTGATAGATACTCCACTTCAGGTACTATGTTCTTGTTAGAGATAACTTAATATCATGGATAAGTAAGACACAAAATGTTACAACAAGATCAAGTACAGACGCAGAATACAAGACAACAACATTAGTCACTTGTGAGCTCATATGGCTTAAATAACTTCTCAAGAAACTTAAATGTGAAGAAAGTTCTCAAATGGACCTTGTATGTGAAAATCAGCCAACATTATACATTGCCTCTAATCCTGTCTTTCATGAGAGGATAGAACATGTTGAGGTGAATTGTCATTTCATAATAGAAAAATTGAAGTCTAGAGACATCACTATATTTGTCAAGTCAAATAAACAATTGGCTAACATATTCACCAAGTCTCTGAGAGTATCGAGGATTGATCATATTTGTAGCAAACTAGGCACATGACCTATATGCTCCAACTTAAAAGGAAATGTTATAATTATAGAGATAAGGAATTGATTCTATATAATCAAAACTATTGTTATAATTATAGAAATAAAAAATTGATCTTATGTATTCAAAAATATCTAGATTATACATGTATTATTAATTTTATTTATTTCCATATCATAAGTTTTTTATTAGAGAATATCAAATGTCATCTATTTTTTGTTCTTAGAGAACATACAATCTCCTGCAACCGTGCTTGAATCTAGGTTAATTGAGTTGTGGTTTGAGCAATACTCTGATATTCAGCCTTTGTGCTAGATCAGGCTACAACTTTGTTGCTTGTGGGACAACAAGTGATTAACTTAGGTCGAACAAATAACACAAGAGACTTTGATAATGTTAATTGAAGCCAAGAGACATTTGATCTTGAACTTCCCAAGCTTCATTTGCAGCATTCACACGATCAGCATCACAATCCTAGTGTGAGATATATTGAGGAGGAAAAGTGGATTAACAACAAATTGGTGAAGTCGATGCATTCAATAACGCACTCAACTTGTTGACACCAGTGAAGATAGTTGGAATCATCAGGTTTTTCAGCAAGGGAAATAAGAAAAGAACACGGTGCTGAAACGATGGATGCAATGGGATTAACTATAGTCGTGTAAAAGAAAGTTAAAGAACGCCACAGGAATGGAAGGCTCCAGATACCATCTTAGAGAAACTGATGTGATATATATTTTATTATTTTTGTCTTGTTTAAAGTTGAATATCAAGGGAACCTTTATAGAAGTTACCCTTGAAAGCAAAAGGACCAAAACAACCAAAAACATATTCACGAGAGTGGACAGTTGGAAATAACAAACCAGAGAGAGGAACAATGCAATAGAAAGATAAGAGAGAAAAGAAATTATCTTATTTCCTTTTATTCTAATATATTCTAATAATTGTATTGATTAAATTTTCTCAATATAAATAAAGTACTTGTGTTTTCTCAAAAAGACTCGGTTTCAACTCAATGTTTCTCTCTTCCCTAGAGTTTACCATCTACAATTCAAGTTTTCACAAGCAAGTCTTATTGTTATTGCACCCAAAGTTGTGCGTTGCTCTTTTCACAAACATTATCCATATGATGTTACTTTTGGCTTTTCCCTATTTTCTTCCTTTTCATGTATATTTCCTGTATGCTATATAAAAAAAATGCATACTTTACCACAGGGTCTATCTAGCACCTTGTAGGTGATAACTTCTTATTATACACTGAAATTAAGTATTTGACACATTTTCAATCTCTAATAGAACAACAATCTATCACTAACTATACCAATCATATCCCAAACTTCATGGTTTACAGTGGAAGATGTTCTTTACAGCCTTTTTGGTAAGAGATTTCTAAAATATCATCCATTTTAAATAGTAATGACCTGATTTATATTCGAGAAAAGAAGTAGCACTTATCCACAGTATCATGAATACAAATTAAAGCTGCAATTATAAAACTATGAACTATATTTTGATGATTTTACCTAACAGACAGCCTGTCCAAAGCCTGTGTCACCGCCAACTGGACTGCATCATCAGCACATTTCAAAAGCCTTATTAAATTCTTAATGACTCCAGCCTCCCTGAATGCAATACGCATATGTTCATTGATACATGCAATGGCAATTGATTCTGCGGCCTTTATTGATGCAGACTTATCTTCCAGTTCTAATATCAGTGCTAAGCGAGCAACACCATCCGTCCAAGGTAAGAGTGTAAACCTCAGATCATTTGAGCGATCAGAATGAGGTTTAGTCTTTCCTTCCATTTCTAAAGCTCCAACACGAGCAAGGAATTGCTGTTGGGTTCGTCCAACAATTGCACTGACCTTTGCTTCCTCTAAGTTAGCATTCTTGTCATCAATATTTAATCCCAGAAGTAATTCCGAAGCACCATATCTCGATGGCTGTCTAGAAGTCTTTTCAATTTCTGTACCATCAGGTAATGTGGGCCACAAATGTAAGCCTGGGGTGAATGACTTAAAGGCCGCCGCACCAATTAATGGCACAGGAACCAGGCCTTCCTCCATAACAAGAACTCTATAATCATTGTCCTTAAAAAATTCTAGCAATGCATTTCTTGCTTCCTTCCTAATAACTTTAGATCCTTCCAGATCAGATGTTAAGAACTTTGCCTGAAGTAAGATTAAAGATTAAACACAATCACATTCTTGGCTATTGTAAGCATCATGAAAGGAACTTTGCTAAATACAATGCAAATATCAATAAGTTTCAATATTTCATTCCTTCTAATTCTTCCTTCTTTTTCCATTCAACTTCCATTGGAAGGCATTCTTGCAATGGTTTGAGTTGAAAGCTAGTGGAAAAAGACCAAAAACTAAAATGAAAACAGAGTGTGTATATACTATATTTTACTATAGCAATGAGAAACTAAATAATAGTAATTAATTATTCACTGTTTACTTAAAAGGTTGAGCCATTCTTTTTATCTCTGATCTGATAATTATTTAATAATTTCCACACAAATTCTCCTTTTATAGGGCCGAAAATTCTACCACAAATTCCAAATATAAGGTAACTTGTGTCTTTCTTTCTCCAAAAAGTAAAATCACGTTTTATAAGGAGCAGGAGAGGATCTAGGTTGACATGGAATAGGACTATTTGTCAAAGAGACTTCCATGCTGCGAACTTTATCATCCTAAGAGCTTAGTGTAAATCCCAGGAATTATTGTTTACCCCAAGCAGAATTCATCTTAATATGAATCACACAAAGTTCATACATAATTTGGGGATCCAGGTCGACACAGAATGGGACTTGTCATTTGACCAATGAGGCTACAACGTCAAGGGCTATATCATCCAAAATCTTAGTGTTTTAGGCCCAAACCCAGGAATTGTTGCTTTATCTCTAGCAGAATTCATCTAAATAGGAATTACATAATGCTCATAGATCAGCATGTAAACCATTACAGCATGCACAAATTATTTTTTATTGCAAAAATAACCACCTTCCAATTACTAAACTCAGAAAGCCTCACCAATTTTGGTATAACACCCGCTTCAATCATTATGTTGTGGTTAACACGGCTCAATGCTAAATTTGCCAAAATGCCCCCCGCAGCCTCCTTCACTTTAATATCCTCATCTTCGAGGTACTTAATAGCTACAGACAGAATGTCAGTCTTTGAAGTTTTAATCCAGAGCTTCTCATCAACTGATAAATTCCACAGTGTAACCAAACTCTGCTCCTTTACCTGCAAAAAAGGTTCTACACATTCTAATTTTCTACACCAAATAAACATGTGCAGAATGAACCCAAATTGCCGTATACCAAATTCCAAACCTCAGAAGTCAAGGAAGATTGTCTCAGCAATCTGTTTATCTCTTCTATTGCTCCACTATCAGCTACAGAATTTCTATATACATTGACTGAAGATAGTGATCGCAGAAGGCCTGCAGCTGCCTCACATGCTGAACTAGACTCTGATCTGAGGAGGTTCACAACAAGATTAATACAACGAGGAAACTTCATTATAGTGTCTATACACTGCTTCCCACCGAGTGAATATTTCCATAGAGCAATTATAGCTTGTTCTCTATCCAGAGGATCACGATCAAGGCCTAGCATACGAACAAACAAGGCCACATAACCATCACCGAGGTCAGAAGATGTACTTGTTACTGCATTAACACCCTGAAAGCAAAATTTAATCATTGGACATCACATGAAATGTTTTGTTGTGGCTAAGAGAAGTCATCAGAAAATCTATTATTGTGGCGGTCTAAATTCTGCTTCCCCTGTATGGTCATACAGCATAACATCTCTGACAAATGTTCAAAATCATAAAAATCTACCTTCAACACAAGATGGATACAACGAACAATCAAACCCAGCTATAATATGAAAATATGTGTATATCTGCAAATCTATTCTTCTTTTTTTATTTTCCTTTTGAGAAATACCTTTTTGTTTAAATATGTTTTTAATTACAATAAAAACAACACATTTTGATTTAAATCCTTCAGAAAATGCTGTATTGGCTTTGCTCAACATTAATCTACTTTTCAAAGCAAGTCCTATCATTATTTAGTAGTGATGTGGCATGCATCTACACACACTACATCAACAACCATTTGTACAGGGATTAAAAACCATGAAGGGTTTAAACCACTTGCAACCACGATGTTGGGCACAACATCAAGATTTCTGGCAGGAGTATATACAATCATATCCGTCACACTTGTCCATAAGAAAAATCTAGAAACAGACTCTCTCATTGGTTGAAATTAATGGAAATCACAAAATTCAGTAAGCCCTACAATTTATACAATGACTCTCTCTCTCCTGATTTTGTGATTTCCAATCAATTTCAAACTGAAAGTATCTTCCTAGCTCTCCTCTCGCACATAATTTCCCACAACATCAAGAAATGCTACGAAACCGCAACCGATGAGATATCTAACAACCTTGACAAACCCTTTAAACCTAATATTGATTCTTTTCTCCAAAAAACCTCTCAATTATCATTTCTGTAAAATAAGGTCCCAAACACACTCAATCTACGCACGAGCATCTTCTATCTTAAACCCAATGATTCAATTACAAACCCAAATAATGTCAATCAGTAATCATAGGCTACATCATACTTACATACATACATACATCCATACATCAGAAAACAATAAAACCTCCCAATAAACACCAAAAGAACGGTTAAGTAACAATAAAGGGAGGTGCGAAAACGGTGTTTTTTATTTGCAACGTACCGAGGAAGAGGTTGCGTCAACGGCCCCGTCACGGGCGTCATCGGTGGCCCTGGCAACTAAAGCGAGTTTGGAGGTGGATTTGGAAAAGATTGCGACTCTGTTTCTGGGAGGAGCTTCGGCGACGGTGACGCGTGGAACGAAACAAGAAGGGTGGAGCTTGGAGGAAGGTAGGAGTGTGGAGGCCAACATGATTTGGCCAGAGTGAAGGCACTGAAGAGACAGGAAGATAGATTTTTCTGGAAGTGTCACTATTCTGTTCATGAATGGGGTGTTCTGTTATAGCCTTTTTTATTTTTTTTTAGTTCAATTATTTTACATTTAAATAAATATTTATAATATTATTATATTTATAATACTATATGTAGGATGACATTTTTTAATTCTTTTTGTTGTTTTTAATTTATACAATTATATGGGGGGATAATTTTTTATAGGGGATTTGTAATTAAATTATGTTATCTTTGTCAGATAA
>Ga0099825_1007903_pt1 | contig 12778 bp, 5 predicted proteins | sample SiratroredBW_FD_76838 | JGI IMG/M metagenome (GOLD analysis project Ga0099825, IMG submission 76838) | Root nodule microbial communities of legume samples collected from California, USA - Siratro red BW | ecosystem: Host-associated > Plants > Roots > Nodule | place: USA: California | collected...
GAAGTCAGAGGAAAAGAGGTTAGGGGTTTTAGAGAGATGATGGCTTAAGTTGAAATGAGACTTGACTACTTACTTTTTCTATAAATACGCGTTTTTAGTTTAATAATATAATAATCAAGTGCTTATTTCACTTCTACCATTTCACTCAAATGACAAATTTTCTAGGTTGTTACACATAGGTCTAAAAGTGTCAAAGTGAGTCAACCTGACTCAGACGGGTTGACTCACCACAAGTTAAGCTAAGGATGAGGCAACTTAACCCAACTCACTTTTTAGTGAGTCAGAGCAATTTTGTAACTATGCTCTACCTATCACAGGTTATCCAGTTTACTCATTTAAGTATATTTTGTTGTCCCTAACTTATTTCATATATTTATTATATTTATTAAACAATTAAGATGTTCACCTATTTCATTAAACATTAATCACAATTAAAAAATGATATTATATAATAAGTAAACATCAATAACTTATATAATTAAGCAAATAAATAAAGTCACATTCTTCAAACATTATTGAACAACATCCTAATCTTAAAAAGAATTAAAAGTGTCAATCTATATAGTTAAAAGTAAATAAATAATTGTTGTGAAAAAATTATGAAAAAATTAGAAAAAATATTGTTAATAATATAGAGGTCTAACTCATTTCCAATTCAATTCAAACCTGTTTAAAGTGAATTAATTTTAGATAGCCCATATTTAAAAAAACAATGTTTTTTTTTTCAATCTAATCTAACTCAAATATGTGAAAATTTACTGAATTATTTGAAACTTATTTTTATTGATAAAGTTACTCAACTCTCAAGAAAAAAAAAGTAAATAATTATAATAAGAAGATTTATCACAAGATAAGTTGTTACTAGATAGAAGTGCTTTTACTAGGTAAAACACCTATTTTTATCACATATTTTAAATACTCTTATATTTAAATAAATATAAGAGTATATGATTGGGTTTAAATTAAAAAAATAAAATAATCTATTTTTGTAAAGGATTTAAAATATTTTATGATAAAATATATTTTTTCAATAAAAAAATTTGAAAATATGTTCAAATTTTATTAATTAAAAAAAGTAATTTGATTATTTAACATTAAAATGATTTTAAATTTTATCAAAAAAAATTAAGAATTTAAAAAAATATATATACTTTTCCTTTAAATTGATGTTTTTTTATTTTCTTTTTTAATTTAATATTGACGGAGTTGTCAATTTATACTGTATTTTCAATTGATTTCAATGAAGTTGTTTTTCTTATTAAAGTTGATTATAATTATTTTTTAATTATTATGAAGGTTACTTGTTTGTCTATATAAGCTAATATTTTTTAGCCGATATTAGTTAAGATTTTTTTATCGTGGTATTTTTTTTTAATATCAAGCACATTTTTTTATTAATACCCACACATATTAATTTTAATTAATATTGATAGAATCATTTTGATTAACATCAATCAAAATATAAATTATAATTATTTTTCAACTAATATTAATAAAAATCAATATTGATATAATTATTTTTTATTAATGATTATTAGGATATTTATTAATATTAATAAAATTATTATTTATTTTTTTGTTTAAGTTCAAAGTTTTTAATTATTATTGGCATAAATTCTTTTTCATTGACATAGTTAAGATTATTTTTTATTAATATAAACTCGATGTATTTATCCATTGATGTTTGTAGAGTTTTTTTCAGTTTATATTACACGAAACTATTTTCCAGTGGATCGGTTAAGCCACCAAGATTATTTCTTGTTGATTTTTAAAGGTTAAAGTAGTACCTTTTGTATTTTTGTATTTAAAATATTTATAAAATAATAAAATTTAATTTATTTCAAATAAAAAACATAAATCTACGAAGAAAGAATTTTCTCAAATTCAAGACGATGAACTTGTGCAAGAGATAAATAAGATTGGATATTCATTATCAGGTCAACATACTATATTTTATCCACGAACTATTTTAAAAAATGTATTATTTTTTCGCGACCTCAACATTTTATCCATATCTAGTACGACATAATGGTATTAAAAAAAATAAAGCTAAAAAGTTTAATTAATTAAATTGAAGTAAATTATAAAAAGTAACTATTTTATTAAAGAAAAGACACTGTTTTTTAGTTTAAGTTTTATAAACTAAAGTAATAAAATAATACTTCAAATTAAGTAGTTTAAGTTGCCTTCTTAGAACTACTTTTATAAATTAGTTTAATTGATTTTTCTCTCACACTAAACTAAACTATGATGGGTCTGATATATATTGGATATTTCAAAATTTAAAATATTATAGTACCGTCCAAACTATCAATACTATACATCTCACTGTAACCAACGTGTACACCGCCATATCTGTGTGTTTGATCTCCAGCAACGATCTCCCCACTTTTCTTACTTATGATCGTGACATCGAATGAATGTAGAATATTTTTATAAATTTCTTTATAAACACTTATTAAAGAGTAAATGAGATTTAATTAAACCATGAAATTAAGGTATTAATATGGGAGCTTATGCATGTTTCTCAAAGTTTCTCAAAAGAATCAAAGTTTAAAACAATGACAGAAATTTAATTTTAAGGTAAAAATAGTAGAAGTGAAAAGAAGACTTAAATATTTTATTAATATACTAAAAATATCTATTTATAGAAAAAAAAGTTTAATAGTCAAGTTCCACTTTTTATAAAAAGATAATCTTTCTAAATATTTATTTTTTTTTCTTTATATCTTTTTTCTAAAACTTTGTTTCCGTCCTTCATCAGTTCAGCGTTCAAAGTCCACCATTAGACTCATAGCAACAATCAAAACGGCATTGTTGTTTGATCAAAAATTCTGTTTGGATAAATTTAATTCTTACATTTTTCTCCTTTTGAGTCAGTTTCAAATATGCTCTATAAGTCTTTATATAACTCACTAAAAAAATTGAAATTATATACAGATAAATCAATCTATATGTAAAATGATTACATACAGATTTATTACGTATATAATTTATCGACAAAACTTTACATACGAATTTAATTATTTACAGTCTTCTTTTTTCAATTTTATTACTACTTTTATATTTTATTTTTATTTTTAGTATATCTATTTTTTAAGATTATTTTTACTATTGTTTTAGTTAGTTTTATTAACATTATCAATATTATTGACAATGTGCATCACGTGAGATTTGAATCCAAGTCCCACATATACCAACAGAATTGAACTTACTACTAAACTAGAGCAACAATGTTGTCGTAATATAATTATTAACATTCTTATTATAACTATTGTTATTATTATTATTATTGTAATTATAATTTCTATAATTAATAATAATACTAATATTAACATTATTAATAATATTTCTAATATTAATGATAATATTAATAATAATAACGTTAATAATATTTTATTAATAATAACAACAATTTTATTAAAATATAAATAATATTAATAATATCTAGTAATAATATTATTAATAATATTTATAATAATAATAATATTAACAATAATAATAATAATAATAGTAACAATACTATTAATAATATAGTAATAATACAGTAATAATAATATAATAATATTAATATTAATAATTTTGACAATAATAATTAATATGATTAATATTCATGTCAAAAATAATATTATTATATTATTAATAATAATAGTATTAATAATAATATTTATAATAATAATAATGATAATAATAATATTAATAATACTATCATAATAATAATAATATATCCGAGGGGAAAACCAACGGCTCGTCCAAGTCGTAAACCAACGGCTCTGATACCACTTGTTGGGAAATTCGAGGGGAAAACACTTGGGAGATCTCACAAGAATGAGAATTGAGCCAACATATAAGGGAATGACACCACTTTCAACCCAAAACCTTAAAGCGTTGGGTTTGTGGGTCTTCTTTCTTATATGTTGCTCAACTTTCTCATTCATACCCAATGTGGAACTTAGACTCACACTTGAATACCTAACAGATTATATTATATATGAATTTACATACAGATTAGATCTGTATGTAATATCCTAGATGCATATCCGAATGTGAAAATCCTTATGTAAAATTTTATATAGGAATTTGAATCCGTGGACAATTCCCTATGTAATGCTGATTTTACATACATATACAAATTTGTAGATAAAATTCCGTATGTAATTCAAATTTTATATACAAATTTTTATCCGTATATAATTTTCGTAAATAATTTAAGTTCTTTTCTGTAATGGTTGTTGCATGTGCCCTCAGAGACTTCAAGAAGAGCCTATGTTGGTTCCACATTCTTGTAGTGTAGTTTGATAATTGATTAGATGCTATGTGATCCAGATTACAATCATACTTTTAGTTTTTTCTAGAGCATTTTTGGGAGTGTATATGCTCAAATCAAGTAAGAGAAGTTAACTTAGAGTTTTCCTTTGAAATTCTAAGTTAGAAGGCTGAATTTACTCGTATTCCAAATTTGATTTTCATTATAAACATTGGTAGAATCTACTTGTGTAATGATTTTTGGTAAAAAGACTTTATTTAGATATTCAAAATTTAGAATGTTAAAAGATGATGAAATGGTGCTTTAAGTAGTCAACAAAAAGAGTTTATAAGTGCATTATAGTTGCTATTTGGACTTTAGTGAGAAGGAATGATTGATTATTTGACTTTATGAACTTATTGTTATTTTTATAATATAAACTTGTTCCTCTGAATTTGGTTTAGAAATGGGCTTTGAATTAGTTTAAATGATAACTTAGCTTTAAATTGATGAACATGTTGAAAATCAATATGGAAACTAAGTGGGATGTTTTTAATAGGTGTTGTCTATGATTGATTTTGTGAGATTCTTGGTTTTTTCATGTTCCATTAAGCCTAGAGTTTATCATTGAGTTGTTTTGGTGTAAAATTAATTTAAAAAGTATAACATCCCTAATTTTAAATAACTATATTAATTATTTTATCATTATGTTAAACTATGAATTAGAAAATCTTACTTTTTAAACCCTATGAGTAAATTCTCATTTTTAAAATATTTTGTATTATGCGAATATTATAAAACAAATAAAGTAGATTAAGAAACATTATAACTAAATAAAATGAAAATAATAATAATAATAAATATTGATATTCTGAATAAAACATATTTAGGAATATTAGAAAATAATAATAATAAAATAATTTGAAAAAAATAACTAAAAAAATAGTAATTAAATTAAAAAGAATATTCTAATGCATAAAAAAATAATAAAGGAAGAAGATAAGAAGAGAAAAAGACAAGATTATATTTAATAAATGTAATCATTATTCTTATAAAAAATAATAATAAATAAATTTATGTGTATATGAAGGAGTAGGATGAGATGGGAGAAGAAGAGAAAAAAAGTTACCAAAAAAAAAGAAAGAGAGGAGAGGGAGAGACAAGAGAGAAGGAAGAGAGGAAAAGGAGAGACAAAAGAGAAGGAAGAGAGAGGAGAGAGAAGGAGAGAAAAAGAGGAGAGAGAAGGAAGAGAGAGAGGGAGAAAGAGAGGGAGAGAGGAGGAGAAAGAGAGAGAAAGACAGGGAGAGAGAAAGAGAATTTGAAACAAGTAAACCTTCTATAAGCATTTGTAACTTATTTTTATGTCTTCCATTTAAAGGTAAAGAGGGAGTAAGGTTAAACTCCTTTTATACTAATCTTAATAAACTTGTATGTATTTTATTAATCTTTTATTTATTTTAAATCATCTTAAACATTATATTATTTCACTCTCTTTGTGTTTCTCTATTTCTTTTATCTCTAGTTACATACGGGTCCGATTTATTTTACTTATTTTATCTTCAGTTATACACTCGTTCAAAGTACTGGTCATACTTATTTATTTACTTTATGTACAGTTACACACTAGTTATTTATTTTATTCTCTAGTTACACACTGCTCCTTAATTATTTTATTTACTTTATATCCAGTTATGCATTAGTCTTGTTTATTTAATCTTCAATTTTGCACTGGTCCTATTTATTTTATCTCTAGTTATGCACTAGTCTTACTTATTTTATTTATTTTATCTTCTGTTATGCATTGATCTTGTTTATTTTATTTATTTCATTCATTTATCTTCAGTTTCACACTGGTCCTATTTTATTTATTTTATCTCCAGTTACGCACTGGTCCTGTTTATTTTGTTCATTTTATTTTATCTCCAGTTATGTACATGTCCTGTTTATTTTATTTAAGCCATCTTCAGTTTTATAAGAATTATATTTATTTAAAATTCTTGCTTTAATTATTATTTTATTCTATTTTGTAATAATTTAAATATTATTTTTATATATAAATACATATAAAGTAAAAGTATGTATTTTTGGTGAATTTGGATAAAAGAAAGTTACTTGTTTGTTATGTTATTAATTATTGCTTGTATTTGCTAGACTAGTGTATGTAATTTACGAATTCAAGAGATATGTATATATCATAACCTGATGGTCATTATGTTATGTGATTGATGAAAATGAAAATGTCAGAAGTATGTTTGTTGTGAAAGAGTCTTAGGTTTTAGAGTTGAAACTAGGTTAATATATGAGTGTCTGGTGTTGGGAAGTCAAAGTTTAGAATAGTGTCTTGGACTAGGATATTTCACAGGCCAAACTTGTACTATCCGATACCTGCTCAACATCGCCAATGTTAGGTAATGATTATATATATCTCTTTGATAGATGGCCAGAATTCCCAAGAAAATAATTATGATGGTATCAATATTTTGATGAGATATACTCAACTACCTAATCATGTCTCAAATAACTTTTGATGTTTGGGTTAGATCATCAAAAGTGATATATGGATTCATATGTCTGATAAAGTGAGAGCAATTTTTGTGATTTTAGGTCAAGTCATAGATTATTTGTATTGTTTGTTAAGTTTATTAAGATTAATATTTAAGGCTTATTTAGACCTCACTCCTTTCTATTTCTCTTTCATTATTATATCCCTCTTGTAATTGTTAGGAAAGAATCTTTGAAATATTTTCTTGATGGTTAACTTACGAAGAATATAGTTCTAATGTTTTAAAATATATAAAATAGATAATTTTCTATTTTGATATAAAATTCTTATTATTGTAAACTTATATGTCATTTGTAATATAATATAAATATTTTAAAAAAATATGAAACGTTAATATACATCATCTGTTATATTTTTTATAAGAAAAGTTTTTTTCTTACAAAAAAATAAAAGTCATCCCTTGATATTTTTAGGTACAATAATTTTGTTTACTGCAACCACGGACTACACTAGAAAAGCACCCACAGGAAAAGTAAATTAAATTTTGTTTTTTTCTAAAATAAAAAAATAAACTAAATAATATTAGCCATTGATCAAAAATCGATTACTAATATACTTACAGGTAACGTAGATTTCTTTTTGCATAAATTCCCATAATCAATATATATTTTATAAAGCATGTTTTTATCCCCTTCGATTTCGATTATGGAACTGTATGAAAATCTTCTTTACTAATTTCAATTCCTCACGTTTAAAGATTCATCTACGGTTATAGTTGACTTTTATAGCCACCAGTCGTTGAATCCTTATTACTTAGAATTTTAGGTATTGCCAATAAAAAAATGTTAAATGAAACATTTTATTCACGTGCTCAAATGTGTGGATGGAAAGAGATGGACTTTTGATTTGCATAAAATATTCACATGGTTTTAAATCGAGAAGTGTTCCAAAAATGAACACTGAAATTAAGTTTTTTGATGTAGAGTATGAGGTAGGCTTTCACTATATAATAAGGATTGATATGATTTTCGTTTAAAAGTTGTAAACATTATAATTTAACACTCACAAAAAAAATACTAGAGCGTTGGTGTGATCTCTAATGATTAAATGTTACATAATAGAACTAAAAGGTGTTATTTTTTAATATATATATATATATATATATATATATATATATATATAAATTATCTTTTGTTCTAGATAATTTTATTATATGTGATTTAAACGTTAAAAATATTATTTTATATCTTAAAATTTAAATTTATCAACTTTATTTTTTTCTATTATTTTCTTCTTGTTTTTTTTAAGGATATAGAAAATAACTTCACGTAGAAGTGATATAATTAAAATGACACCTGAATATTTTATTATTAAAATAAAAAGATCACAAATAAAAAAATAAGTTATTTAGGCTTTAATTTTAAATAATTGCCATCTTTTTATAAACAATTGTTTCTTTTGTCTTCTTTCTAAAAATGTGATTTCATCCTTGGTCATATTGGTCACAAACCATCTTTGAACTCTTCAAAGTAAATTAAATAATATGTTTGATTAGATTTTTTACTAAAATAAGTTCAATTCTCCTCATTTTTTTTTCTTTGAATGAGTTTGCGTCTTTTTGTATACTTAGATACACTTGTCATACATGTGAGGTATTTGATCCTATGATTAGTCTGCATTAGTTCAAGGTCCTGATAATGGTTTAATAATTTATCAGGGTTCTTGGTGCAAGTTAAGTCATCTCTCTGGTACTCTTTTTTGGTACTCAGTTCTACAATCAGGTAATAGAAACGAGTTTTACCTTTTAACAGTACCTTAGATTTGAAAATCTGAATGTGAAGCGACTTGGTCACTTTTGCTAGAATTTCTTGCAAGGATTGAACCTTTGAGTGAAATATGTGTTTTGAATTCATATATGATATGAAATTGTTGGATGTTTGATGTCACTAGAGTATGTTTTAGGTTTTAGTATATTTACTGAGTTTGTTGAAATTGAATTAGATAGATTGAATAAATTGTAGTATCATTGATTGATTGATGTATGATTTTATTATGATATCTAACTATTTAATATGAAATTTGGTTGGTTTGTTTTTATTATGTATTAGTAACAATTAAAGTAAAATTTTAAACAAAACGTGTAATAAATGTTTCTTAATGCAAGTGAATATGTTATGTTTTTGGATGATTAACATGGGTGCAATGAAAAATATGTGATATCATGCCTAAGACTCAAATAACAATTCACATTCATCCATAACTCTTGTAGCATGTTTTATTGTACAACATAACTCTTTATTAAATATTAGATAACCTCAATCCCCACTAGAACAAAGTTTTTAATCTATCAAACTAAACTAGTAATTTTTAAAATATCAAATTAACAATGAATGTAATTTTTGAGGTGATAAAATATTTATTGATATTTTAATTTCATCCTCTTCATTAAATCATAATTTTCTTACAGTATAAGGAAAATTAAGGTAAGAAAAGTTATTTTTTAATTTCATTTTAAACCATAACTGATGGAATTGAGCTAGGATCTTTCGAGGTGGAATGAGATTGACTTTGAAGAAACTGAGTTATATCCTCTCTTAATAATTGTTGTCGAGCTTTGTTGAAAATAACAAGTGGATATTCACTTGTAGAAGATTCTCCTATGCTCAAGTCAGTAAGAGCAAAAAAAATTATAATTATATAAGTGAGCATGAGAATTAAGTGTGTTCTCTATGTGAGATTTTGATCTATATTTACAAGTTTTGTTGGGTTTTAGTTGAGTTATTAAAAATAAATAATAAATATTATTGATTTTTAAATATTTATCGTTCAATTAATTATCATAATGTGATTGAATTGGATTCCATCCTATTTGTTTGAATCTTGTATTATTATGAGTATGTACACATTGAATATTATGTTATTACATAGGGTAGGTACATATTGAATCTTATATAATATAGGTAGATACATATGATAACATGGTTATATAGTTTATGTCAATCCTTGCATAATAAGATTTAAGACAAAGGGAAATTGATAAAGTGTTCAATTCTTTGATTTTGAGGATTAATTGATATTTACTTCATGACCTAATGATTCAAAGGTGTAACGTCCTGAAAAATATATATAATATATGTTGTAATGAACTCAACAAAAGAGTCTAGACTAGATACATTGTATTTCAAAATATTGATTATATAGACATATGTCATATGCCAAATACATTCATTCACAAAATAAAATTCAAAGTAGACATTTAGGTTCTTTAAGGCGTTCCAGCATACATACATAGTACAATCATCGCAGTTCACAATAAAAAAAAAACAAGGGAAACATATGAAAATAAAATTTTATAACATACTCAAAGAACAAACCATACTAGTAATTCATAAGAATTCCTTTAAGGACTGACATATAAAGTCTCAATATCAAATACATTTTCATTTCAAGTAGTCATATCGAATATCGTACATAAAGACTTCATATGGACCATGTCACACATTTCGGCCACACATAGACCACATCACACATATGGGCCACACATGGACCACATCATACATATGTGTCACACATGGACCACATCGCACATATAGGCCACACATGGACCTATTGTGTTCCAAAAGACCCATTAAGTATGCCCTTACCAGAGACTAACGTCTAATTCAATACCCAGCCTTAGATTACCAACAAATCTAAGGGAAATGATTAGGGTAAGTTCAAACATCCAATATCGAGTGTCTACCAGTGATCCTGATGCGTATGAACTCCTTCATCAACTTCTCACCACCTGATACCTTAGTCTACATGACTTAGATGATTAGTAAAGCTAGAGAATCTCTATTAAAACCTAGGTGTGCTATACTTAATGTACACAAACAAGCGCAACTCATATATTATCTCAAATCTATAACCTCAACTTCATCACTCCATTATTCATATCTGTAACATCCCACAAAATATATATTTCTACTAATACAGTTAAGATTTCATAAACATGCATATCTTACATTAATACATACTTAATATGCTTCAAAATATACAATCATACTAAACTGAAAATTTAAAACATATTTACAAAAAAATCATATATAAGTTTTTCAAAATGAATCTCCTTCTGACACAATCTACTAAATGCAGAAGATCGCCCACAGGCTCCTCTATAATGTCATCTGCTCCCATGTAACACACCATCATCACAGATAGGTAACAAAACAAAAATACAAAAAAAGAAAGGGTAAGCTAACATATTTAAAACAATCTTAGAATAATCCAATTAATCACATACTTCAATAACTCATAAACATGTCAAAATCATTTATGTCACTCAATTTCATTCATAATTTCAACTATATGACTTTCACACATATATAAAAACTTGACTTTACTTTCTAAAGACTCGTATATTGAATAAACCCTGAGATATGCACTTGTCATACAACTTCAAGCTGTGGATTCGCATAACCTCTAAACCAATGAATAATCAATATTGTATGACAGGGTTAGTCCACCTGAGACTTTTCTGACCAACTATGTTTCAAGCTGCAGTCACCCAGTTCATACCTCCTTCGACTCTCATCACCTAGTAATGATCATCTATTTGATTTCTATAACTAGTAGAGTCATGATATCAGTCATTATTGATGAGATCCTTAGACAATATGCATCATAATTAACCTAGATACGGGTATTTTATTTTCTAAAAATACTATGCATTGATCTTGACCATCTTAATCAATACTTTAACAATATCATATCATAACCATATATCTCTACTCATGTATTCATTCACTCTTCAATATCAATCTCAAAAATATCAAGAATTACTAAATCATCAATACTATTAAATTTAAATTATAAATAAATCTATTCTATTTAACCTATACATTGCATTATAAAAGAATTAAACAATCAAAACAAAAAGCCAAAAAAAATAAAAATAGCTTGAGCGAAAATGGTCCAGAGAGCACTCCAGTTCCAATGCTATTTTTGCTTGAGCGAGAATACCCTCGCTTAAGTGAAAATCTTTTCTCACTTGGGCAAAAAGCATCTCGCGTGAGTGAAAATTATCCAGATAGTATGTCTAAGTTTCGGTTGAGCAACAGCCTATCAGTTGAGCTAAATATGCAGAAAAACCGAACACATATATGGTTTTTCAACCTAGTTCACTACTTCAACGTTACCAATCATGTTCAAATAACCCATATTTTACATAATAACATATCTACATATGAAATCGTCTATTACCCCCAAAATTTTTCAACTTATCCAATTTCATTCAATTCACAAAATTTGATCTTCAATGCTTCACAATACTAGTTCAACTTTCAATTTTTATCAAACTAAACACCCAGGATAAAAAATTTTTACTCTTACCACTGCCATCAATACAAGCTAATCTCATTCTTAGTCTAAAATAAGCTAGTTTACCCTACTAGTCAAATAGATATTATCAAAATCATGCAACCATCAATCTAAATGAATTACCATACAAATCTTGTCTATTTTCATATTTCAATATTAACCACCAATCAAACATAACTCTACTACAACACACAACAATTCAGGTTTTTGACATTCAAATGAGGTTGTGCATCAAAATTCATCAAACAATCAATTTTAATCCTACCAAGAATCAGAGGCATGACCTAAATTCTCTATTGACAAATTGCTCAAAGTTAGCTCCCCTTACCTGATTTGAGCAGATACTCTTCCAAAAGAGCTCCAAAAAGTGGATGAAAGTTCTTTATTAAAATACTGAAAAATTATTTTATGAAATGTACAGTAAATGTTCAATAAATTCCATAACAAAAACAATATATGGTAAAAACTCAATCAGATCATATGCAAAAGCAATAAACTGAAACTATAAAATCTTTCGGTAAATCCAGAAAACAATTGAGTAAAACTATTGTTGAACATTAGACGGTCCAAAGTCCCTTTAGAGGATTAAATCATTTGATAAAGTTTTGATGATAACAAAAATCAAGTATATATTTATATTTGATGACTTATATACATTGCGCAGTTAA
>Ga0099825_1007907_pt1 | contig 12776 bp, 11 predicted proteins | sample SiratroredBW_FD_76838 | JGI IMG/M metagenome (GOLD analysis project Ga0099825, IMG submission 76838) | Root nodule microbial communities of legume samples collected from California, USA - Siratro red BW | ecosystem: Host-associated > Plants > Roots > Nodule | place: USA: California | collected...
ACATCACATCACTTCACTATACAGTAGCTAATTGAATTGAATTAAGAAAATCAGCACCAGAACTTCAAACGTGAAGTTTAAGCCGAAATTCGGAACTTCATATTCCAGGAGGAAATAAGAAAGGCTATGTACTAACCTTGCCATCGGGGTGAAAACAAGGGTGGATAATGCCGTTCATGTCCAAGTACAAGTTGTCGAATTCCATTCCGTTGGGGTTAGGTTTAGACGCATCGATAGGCAACGGAACGCCGTCGTCGCCGACTGCGGGTTCTTCCTCGATTACGTCGGCGATGGAGAGCGGGTAGCGATCGGCGAGCCACCGGTAAAACGCTGGCACTCCCATGAGGTTGGTTGGTTGGTTGGTTCGCAAACGACGGAAAGAGAGAAGAAAACTTTGGATCTGTGTCGTTCACACTGTTCTGTTCATCCGATCAGAGACACCTAAATTCGTTAGTCAAACCACCTGAGCTAAAATATGTTCTTAATCTCCTTTCTTTATTATTGAAATTTATTTTTACTTTGTTTTTTACACTGCAGTCAACTATAGTCACCTTTCATCTAATCTTCTCCCACTTGCATAATGCTCTTTAATTTCAATTTAATTCCTACTAAGTTCTTATTGAATTTCATATTACTCTATTCACAAAAAACAATATAGTTAGTTAGGTCGTACAAATTTGTCACACAAAAAAACATATATACATGCAAGGTAAGAGGAAAATAGTACCATTTACATCTTATGTTACTTTGTTTTTGTTTCATCGTCAAGAAGACTTACCTCTCTCAAATGTTTGATGAATAAGAGTAACAACAGAGAAGTGTCTGCTGAACTTTCTGGGAAAAATCATGCGTGGAATCTTTCAGAAAACATTGTAAATTTGAAACAATTAGGTTAAATCAATTTTCTCAAACCCTTCTTCATATTAGTTTCTAAAGGGTGAAAGCATAACTTGTCATTTGAGAATTAATTCCACCTCGAATCATTTTATTCTCTATCTCTTTACCTAATTGTATGATTCTTTCATCCATTTCTCTTTCTTTTTTCCTCATTTTCCTGCCTTTTACATTATTTTTTCGAAAAATGATATATTGACACCATTATTCATCTAACTCCCATTTGACGTGTCACATAGATCCCACCAGTGAAAGAGAGAATGCGTTTGTTTTTATTATATATGGAAGGATAATTTTGTTAAGGTGGTTAGACGTGTACATGTAAGTGGTTAGCTACATTCATAATTCTGACACCCATATTAAATCGTTCCCTGTCAATTCATCCAACCTTATCAAGGTGGTTAGTCGTGTACATTTAAGTGGTTAGCTACGTTCATAATTCCGACACCCATGTTAAATCATTGCATGTCAGTTCTTCTAACTTTATTAAGGTGGTTAGTCGTGTACATGTAAGTGGTTAGTAACATTCATAATTTCGACACCCATATTAAATCACTGCATGTCAATTATTCCAACCTTATCCAGGTGGTTAGTGGTGTACATGTAAGTGGTTAGTTACGTTTATAATTCCGACACCCATATTAAATAATTGCACGTCAATTATTTCAACCTTATCAAGGTCATTAGTCGTGTACATGTAAGTGGTTAGCTACGTTCATAATTCCGACTCCCATATTAAATTACTTCATGTCAATTCTTCCAACCTTATCAAGGTGGTTAGTCGTATACATGTAAGTGGTTAGCTACGTTCACAATTTCGACACCAATATTAAATCACTGCTTGTCAATTCTTCCAACCTTATCAAGGTGGTTAGTCATGTACATATAAGTGATTAGCTACGTTCATAATTCTGACACTCATATTAAATCATTGCATATCAATTCATCCAACCTTATCAAGGTGTTTAGTCGTGTACATGTGAGTGATTAACTACGTTCATAATTCTGACCATATTAAATCACTGTATGACAATTCTTCCAACCTTATCAAGGTGGTTAGTAATGTATATGTAAATATGTAAGTGGTTAGCTACATAATTCTGACACCCATATTAAATCACTGCATGTCAATTCTTCCAACCTTATCAAAGTGGTTAGTCGTGTATATGTAAGTGGTTAGCTACGTTTATAATTCTGACACCCATATTTAATCACTGTATGTCAATTATTCCAACCTTATCAAGGTGGTTAGTCCTGTACATGTAAGTGGTTAGCTACGTTCATGATTCTGACACCCATGTTAAATTATTGCATGTCAATTCTTCCAACCTTATCAAAGTGGTTAGTCATGTACATCTACGTTCATAATTTCGACACTCCGTATACATATAACTGGTCTTGATGTACACAAAAGTGATTCTCTATGTATACATAAGTTGACAAAATTATCCTTTCGTATATAATAAAAATAAACATATTCTCTCTCTTTTACTGGTGGGACCCATGTGACACCTTAAAGTGTCAAATAGGAGTTATATGAAAAATAATAAGTATCATTTTTTCTATTTTTTCAACTTGTTTTTCGCCCCTTCTGTCTCATTTCATAGTGCTTTTCTTTACTCATCTGAAAAGTTTCACCCGTGCACGTTTACAAATTCTTCTTAAGTATTTGTATATTTTTAATTATTTTTAATGATTACCATAAATTTTTACCCAATTTACTTGCCCATTTGCATGTTTTCCACCCATTTTTTTAATGACTTCTATAATTTTTTCTCGCTCGAATGAACCTGTTCCTTCTCTCCCTTATTTGACTATTTTTTGTAATTAATTTTTATTGATTTTCATAATTCTACTGCCTATTTTTTACTTATTTGAATGCTTTTTTGCTTATTAATTTGTACGCTTAATTTATACAAAAACAAATCTTTAGTAATACTTTTATATACAGGTAATTAAGTTCAACGAAATGTCTTATATATTATATGGATGATTTTTGGTAAAGTTATTATTATATGAAAATAAACAAATATCTGCAATTGTTAGTTATCTACCCTTGTATCTGCGTGTTTTTTTGTTTCAGCCGTCTGTATAACTCAGCCTATATCCATTCTCACTTTTTTAATGTCTTCTAAAACTATGACATTTTAAAAGATTTACACCCATTCCACACATAAAAGTGATTCAACATATATCTTTTGTAATAATTTTTTTAATCCGTATAAAATATTTATTTTATAATTTTATTATTATTTTAGCCTTTTAACATAAAATTTTATTGATTTTTTGATAATATGCTATTGTAATGACATGGTAAATCACATTATCATGACATATAATATCATATATTACAATTACATTTTATTTTGTATGTTATGTTATCCTATTAGTAAAAGAAATTAACAATATTATATAATTTCCTAAATAATTTTGAATGTCTAGTTTTAAATATATTTGTTTCTCCTTGTAACCAGGGAGTTGTTAATGTATGTGTAGCTTTTTCACTTTTATTACGTCCAACAGAGTAATTAGTTGAGAGTCTATAAAGACACTTACGTTTGTATTTTTATGCATAATCTAAACATATTTTTAAAAAGCATAATCATTTAAAACATAATCTAAACATATTTTTAAAAAGCATAATCATTTAAAACATAATCATTTATCTAACAAATGTAAATTAAATAATGTTAAAAACTTACATCATCTATAATTCAATAATTAAAATGTTCAACATATGATAAGTGAGTATATATATGAAGTGCAACCGATTGCATATGCAGTTGAGTATTATGACTATTTTGCACAATATATGATATGGAAATTTTAAATTGTGAAATTTGTTATATTAAATTTAGGGAGGGACTAGATGGATATAAGGAGGGATTCAAAATTTTAAGGTTTAGTTGAGAAATTATAGTGTTTATCATATTTTATATCCTAACTAATACTAAATTCCACCAAAATCACATTCAATCTCAAAATATAATTATATGCAACAACCGGCCAACCACACTTGCCACCGTAACATCGCAAATGCGCCACCACGGAAAGAACACCAAATCACCAAACCTATATGACAAAAGAAAAGATAACAATGACACATAGAGATTGCGACATACAACCTGAGAGCAGCTGCTAAGTGAGGATAGGAGAGATAGAGAAAAAATGGAAGGATCTGACCCTAAGCAACACAGAGAAAATGAAAGCCAACAATTTTTGGGAAGTCAAAACCTATTTGACTTTTAAATTGAGGCATGATGGTTTGACACCGCACATGACATGCCAACCACTTGACAATAAAAACAATTTTTTAGTTAGAAGTGCTGACTATGTTAAAGAAATAATTTTTTTAGTGGGGTTGAAGAGTGTTTGATGTAAAATGAATATGAGTTTGGGTTATTTTGTGAGTGTCGTTGTGGTTGGTCACTGGTTTAGAGCATTGGTGATTTGGAGACAAGTTTCAAAAGTGGTGCTTTGAAGTCGTGGTTGATGCTGGGTGGCAGTTCTCCAGTGAAGCGGTGATGTGTTTTGATTTGTGGTAAGGTGAGGTAGTTCGTCGACGATTTTAATTTTGGATAGCGGCGTGTTCTTGATTTTTCTTTGCTTGGTCTCTATTTGCGGTAAAGGGTTCCCTTTATTGTTCTCCCTTTTCTTTAGTATTTGGGGGTGAACCTATCTTAATCTCTATTGGACGAAAATGATAAATGTTTGATTTATAGGATTTATTGTTACGGTGAGTGAAAAGGATAAAAGTCCATAAAATAGAAAAATACAAGTTCATCCTCTGCGAAGTAATAAAGGCCTACCAATTGTAAAAGAAGTGTACTTTTTTATACTAGTGCCAAACTAATTTTTTTCTTTTAAATTTTATTATCCTTAAATCATACTCAATTAAAAATACTATTACATCAAATTGTCATTTGGTTATTATGACACACAATGCAACTGAATAACTCCATTAGAGACTTTCACAAGGAGTTGTAAACATTCAAATCAGACTAGCTTGTAGAATCAATACTATTCCTCCACGGATTATCATCATACAACTCTCATTTGTGTGTTGACTCCAATCGCTCTGGAGGTGCAATATACTACTCTGTTGTCTCAAATGTTGTATAACTTATTCACCGGTTGTTTCGAAAAAGTAGAATTACGTGAATATGTTTCAAAATATTGGCATGAGTGGCAGCGCAAACCACTAGGGAGCATAATGATAAAGGTGCAAACAATAATTATGAATAAACAATAATTATGAATAACGATAAATGGAAAGAAAAGAAGAGGGACAACACAAAAATAAAAATTGTTCCCACAACATTTATTAAAGACCATAAAAGTATAGCAAACGACCATCATCATATTATAATCCCTATACTTGCAAAAGTATCACGGTCCAACTTTTAATTATAATCTTTTGTAACTATCATCATATAATTGCATTAAGCACTTACACTTCCTATCATAAACCAATACAATAAAAACTAATCTTATACAAGTAATCTTTATAGTCAAAAGATAAAATAAATACCCTATGGAAATCATTTACATATTTAACGCGAAAATATTCTTACACATTAATATTTATTATTTTATGATTACATATTATGTTATTTATATACAATTCATTTTTTTCATTTTATATCAATTTTATAAATGTCTAAGAATGTTAGTATTTGTTAAATTAATTTAACGTTCTTAATTTTATGAAATAAAAAAATTCAATTTACAAATTATCTTCAAAATATTTTTAAAATAATAAAATTAAATAAAACTAAGATAATTTAAATTTGCTTATGAGTATTAAGTTTTTTATTGAGTGTAAAAACAGTTGTAAATATGTAAGTACTTACTATTTTGTCTTTTTGCTCGGCATGTAAGTACTTAGTATAATGTACCTATTTTGTAATCTTGGTTTCTATAATATTAACTTTTTCTGTGTTAATTCCTGTAATTTTTTATTTCTATTACCAGGATCTTATCTTTTAAGTTTAATATTACATGTAGAATGTGATAAGTGACGTCTTGTGTTCCTGATATTTCATCTGTTATGTCATTTATTGACTGTAAACCAATATATATTAACTAGAGTAACCAATAGTATTTTTAACTCTTGTTTATTAATATAAGACATAATATGATATTTTAATTATATAATAGGTGTTATAAAAAATTATATCTCAAACATGTTGTTTGGTTAGAATGATTTATTATTTAAGAGGATTAGTTGGGACTGATTTGAGATGAATTGTACAAATTATTTATATTTGTTTTAATGATTTTTAATGATTTGTTTTAAGTGTTATAGTTGGGACCACAAGATAGTTCTTTTTTTGTTAAATTTGTGGGGATTGCTTGATAAATTACCAACTTATCCTTATATTAACTATTTGATTTTTTAAAAATATTTTTACTTATTTGGATTTTTCTTTAGTTTTTTATAAATATTATTGAAAAATTAATAAATGATATTTTTAAGAAATAATCTATTGTCATTTTCTCAATTAATTTTTTATAACAAAAAATGTTTATATTTTAAAAAATATATCTGAAGAAATTTTCACATTACATTAAAAATAATTTATCAATTTTCCTTAATTTATTCAAACAATCAAATATGTCAATAAACTTTCCCCTCAAATTATTATTTTTTTCATTCATTTAAACCACCTCATTCTTCATTCATAATTTCACAATCTCTTTGAATCACTACAAATCCATCTTCCATTCATGCATACCTAACCAATCAAAACATCAACAATTATTTTAAATGTAATACAAAAACATTTAAAACATATGGAATAGATATTTCAAAAATGTAAGAATAGGTGATCTGAATGTCCTCATTATTATTTTTAATGTTTTACGCAAAAAAATAAAATATCATATGTATATTTATGGTATTTTGATTATAGATACGTGTTCGGATAAACCAACGTTCTTCTCAGTTAAGAGTCAAAGTGTTTGGAAATTCATATTTGTATCATTACTATTATGGGTTTGATAACTGGAAAGAAAAACAGACAAAAAGTTGCAGATATGCGTAAGGATAATTTGGAAATTATTTAAAAAAGGTTGTCCCATGAGTTTTACTGATGAAGGAAAAAACTATCTAAGCCAGGAAAAACTATCTGAGGCACAAAACTCCAGATGTGATGTCTGAGGTATTTTTTTCTGCATAAAGTTGCAACTTTGGATCTTAGCGAGAAGACGCCCACATCTTATTTTATCATATTCCAGTAATATAATAAAATACAATGAATTGGTTAGCAACATTTACACCAATCCAAGATATTTCAGCGTCTTTGGTCAGTCTGAAACAGTGAACCATTCTTCTTTTTAAAGTTTTTCTTCCTGTCATTGAAGACATAGAAGTGAAGTTCTACCTGGTAATTTCAAGTGCTGCGAGTTTTTGGTTCTGATCTTGTACTCAATGATTTTTCAACTGTTATGGTGTTTTCTCTAGCTGGTGGTTCTTGTCTGTGAAAATTTTTCACTGGGTTGTTCATAACTTGTTTAAGGAATCAATAGGCACAGCTTGTCATTGTTGGAGACTAATTATATGATATGCTAAAGTCTTTTCATTTTGCAGGCGTTCTTGAGTTGATAGCATGGAGCCGAAGTGTGCGATTAAGAAGGATGTCACTGAAGTAGAGCTATTTCTCTGTTCTCCTTTTACCTTAAAAAGCTTATTTATTCTACTCCATCATGTTTGTGGTATTTTCTTTTCCTTTTACGATTTGTTGAGAATTATGAAATATTTGTTTGCAGTTGATAGGGAATACCCCAATGGTATATCTGAACAACATTGTGGAAGGATGTGTAGCCCGCATTGCTGCTAAACTGGAGTACATGCAAGCCTGCTGTAGTGTCAAAGACAGGCATGGAATGCCTTGATTTCACAAACTAGAGCTATTTGGATCTGTAAGGTTTTAAGAGTTATGTTTGAGGTTTTGCCATGATAATCTTCTTTTTTCTCACTCAGGATTGCGTTGAGCATGATTGAGGATGCTGAGAAAAAAGGCCTTATTACACCTGGAAAGGTTAGCTGTGTTAAAGTTACCTTTACAAATCTGGATTCTGGTGTGAGATTCTTTGCGTTGTCCATTTTAAAAATTGTTAGTTTTCAAAAGCTAAACAAGATGCTTAAATAGCCAGAGAGCATAGTGCAAGATACGGAGTAGAATGTGGAATTGAGAGAGGTTGAACAAGATGAAAATTTAAGAAGATGAGAAAAAAGCAAAACATCTCTAAGCTGTTCCGTGTTTTGAAAATATTTTTTATAACTTAATAAGATTTGGGAAAGAAATTGATTGCTGAGTAGTGTATAATTGTGTTAGAAAACAGTTTTTAAAACCAAGAGTAAGAAAGGAATCAAACAAGTTCTAAATGTCCTTCAACTTTGGCCTGTAATAATATTGTTTGAGTTTTGGACAACAATGTTTTTCAAATCGTAGTAAGGAAACATGGTTTATTCAGATTGTCCAATATTACTGCTTATAATGCTGAAGAATTGGCCCTTTCCACTCCTCAGACACTTATGTTCTCTGTATTGTTCAAGATACTGAATTTAGTATTTTTTACTGATGGTTGAAAAGACTGTCCTGATCGAGTTTACAAGTGGTAACACGGGCATAGGATTGGCATTCATAGCAGCACTGCGGGGCTATAAACTTAAGGTGACTATGCCATCTTATGTGAGTCTTGAGAGAAAAATTATACTGCGAGCCTTTGGAGCTGAGGTATATCTTACAGACCCAGCCAAAGGAATTGCTGGGGTTATTGAGAAGGCACACGAACTACTAGCCAAGTCGCCTGATGGTTATATTCTCAACCAATTTGAAAATCCTGCCAATCCAAATGTATTCTCATTATTCACAACACATTTCTAGTTTGGTGGTTGCTTTGTATTAACAAAAATTGCAACTGATCAATTTGCTGTCATTGTAGATTCATTATGAGACAACTGGCCCAGAGATCTGGAGAGACTCAGGAGAAAAAATTGATGCTTTGGTTGCAGGGATAGGAACTGGTGGATCAATAGCAGGTGCTGGAAAATTCCTCAAGGAGAAAAATCCAGACATCAAGGTAGATTTTTTTTGTGTGCATACTTTGCTGGCAGTGATCATGGCACAAGTTTTCTTATGCTAACATTATAATTTCTACTTTGTTTCCCCCAGCTGTATGGTGTGGAACCGGCTGAAAGTGCAGTTTTGAATGGAGGAAAGCCAGGTGATTCTACCACCTTCCTACATTCAACACCTCAATCTAAAGTGATTTTGCTATAATTTTAGCCTCACACTCACATCCATTTGACCTCAAATTTCAACACACTCTCTAATCTCTCTTATATATGTTATTTAGCCCTGCACTCTCACCCATCACCCTCTCCTCCACCTAACTTTTCTCCCTGGATACTAAATTGGACATCTTTATCCACTCACAAATCCCTACTTCTTCCTCCACACTGCTCCCCTCCTAAACCCTTCAAACACCTACACTAAAAAGATATGCTTTGTAAACATTTGATCCAGTACAAGCACCAATTCATATGTCTCCTCCCCATTCCACCTATCAGCTCAAAATTGTATATTTTTGACACATCCTATCTTCCATGTCATGTAAATTATCAACCAACTCATCTGATCTGTAGATCGACACATCTTTCTTCAATCCCTCAACTACCTAGATTTGTGCCTTATTTTGCATTCTTTTTAAGACCTATCCAGTTCTTGTATTTAGATTCCAAGACTTGCTTCCACAATCATTGCTCTCTATAACCATCCTCCCTTTCCACTTTGCTAACAAAGCTTCATTAAACAATTTGATATCCTTGACTCCTAGGTCTTCGGTTTACATATTTTATCCCAATTGACCAAGGCTATTCCCCTTCCTTCACTCCCCAACCCCACATAAACTCTATCTGGATACCTCTAATCTTTATTATAACCGATACTGACATTTTGAAGAAGGTCAAGTAAAAGAGGTATTGAATATTTTAACCTATCAGCTGGACTCAGTTTTCCTATTTATCATTTAACTTTAATTGTAATCTAGGTACTAAATATTTTATTTGTTAAAATGTGTCTTTCCTTCAGATGTCATGCGTAAATTCTTACAAAGTTATTCTTTAATTTTGAGCAGTTCTTAGGTAACCACTTGAAGCTGCTGTTTACTGACTTTTTTTATCATTTGCACACATTTAAAAGGTAAGCACTTGATCCAAGGACTTGGTGCTGGTATCATTCCCGCCATTCTGGACGTTAATATCCTAGATGAAGTTATTCAGGTAGCTCTCAACACTAACACATTGGCATTCAGTTTCAATTTTGGTCCAAAAACTGCCTACTTCCTTTTATATAGACCAATTTTGCTATGAATGCACTTGAATAATGCATGAATATCTATTATATGCGATCTACCAATCTTCAATGACAGTGAAGCGTATTAATGCTAGATTTTCAATTCTTGAAACAAGCTAAGATTTTGAGCAAATTACACAATGTTTACCTTTCTAGCTACTTATATATTATAAGGGATTCTAAACAAGGTTTTATGAACTGCAGATTTCAAGTGAAGAGGCTATTGAAACTGCCAAGTTGCTTGCCTTGAAAGAAGGTTTGCTGGTATGTTACATATGAACCTGTACGTTTGTAATTGCAAATATGCAAATAATTATTTTTCATGTTGATTATATGAACAAATCTTTTGCAGATGGGAATTTCATCGGGAGCTGCAACAGCAGCAGCAATAAAGGTGGGGAAGAGACCAGAAAATGCTGGAAAGCTCATTGTTGTAAGTTTGTAATCTTTGATAAGTTAGTAAATTTCTGAAAATTGCTTAATGTTTCCATTGAATGGCAGATTAGTAGTTAATGTCAGTGCTGAATCTTTGTTGTGCAGGTGATTTTCCCCAGTTTTGGAGAACGCTACTTATCTTCACCACTGTTTGAATCCATTAGGCAAGAAGCTGAACAAATGACACATGACTAAGGTGCTTAAATGGCTGAAGTTAGTACTCATCGAGTACATGTTTAGCAAGGACTACTGTCAGTTGTTGGTCTAAAATAAGTTGAATAAACACCTGAAGAAAACAGAATCAAAATAAGTCAAACGACTCTTATTTGAGGTTTCAAAAGTTGTTTTGAGATCATCCAACTACAATCAAAATAATTACAGTTTAACTTTATGCATCAGTGTTAAACAAATTGTACTGTCAACCAATCAGAAATCATAGTAAGTATAACAATGTAGAAATCTATTATACAATCGGTTATGTACTATTCACTCAAATCAAAACGCTTTTAAAAGGCAAGGCCAAATAAGTTAAAACCAAAAACCAAATTCTTTCAAACGGAGCTTTTAAGTAGAAAAGTATAAACGGTAGCAACGTTAGTTACTGTGACTTTGGAATTTAACCCAAACAAAACCAGTTTTCTAGAACTATACATGTGTGTTAGAAATTAGTTTAAGTTTTATATTAAGTAGAAATGAAAAATTTGAATAATATATTTTTGAAAAAATTCAAACTCATTATGAGAGTTTAGGCTTGGTTCAGGACCTATTGCTGTGGACATGTGTTTATTTTTAAATGCTATGTACAAAAGTGATGAGAAAAACCCACATCTATAATGTCTTTGTTGATCAATCTGTGTCAAAGTCAAAAACAAAGTCTTGGCTCTTCATATGGCTGACCACAAAACATGCAAGTTGACGTTTGATTTTATGTCCTTATAGTGGGTATGAATATGGTCATAAAAAAGGTTGCAACCTCAAACTTTACATCAAGCGTGTACGATATTTTGCACAAACTAACTTCTTTTCCATCCATTAGCAGTTACTCGGCGTTTTTTTTGTGTGTTTTTGAAAGAGCAAAAAGCTCTTGTATGGGCAAAACAATTTTCATGTCTATAAAATGTTTGGTCGACATTAAATTAGAAAAAAAAAAGATCTCTTAATTTTAAATTAAAAATAATTAAATATTTGACAGAAAAATATTATTCTACATCTATCAAAATTCGTACACAAACTTAAAAATGAAATGACGGACAAATAAAGTATGTTATGGTCTTTTTCCAAACAACTCTCTGAGATGGCTTGAGTAGAAGAACATGAGTGTTATTGACATCCATATTTCTCATAAACAAACACCTTCCCAAGTCATGTTTGAACTAATAAATAAAATGAAAAAATAGAGCAAAAACGAATTTTGCTTCATTTTAAATTAAAAAACTAAAACTATTGAATTTACTTTGAAAACTTTAAACAAATGGACCACTATTAAAATTACTCAACGTAAAGTGTACAGGCTATAAAGTTAAATTTGTTTTATAATTCGTCTTGTGTTCTTTATGATATAGCTCCCGGTTAGCAATGTTATCCAACTTCAATGATTTTTCATTAAAAAAAATATAATTTTTGTAAAGACGCTTTTGTTCAAAAGTAATTTTTCTAAATTAAAAACTGAAAAAAAAAATCGTGGGTCCATAATTTTCCCCATATCCACAAAAAAATAAAAAATGTTAGAAAATAGACCTCCACTATTTTTGTTAAAGAAAAGACATTTGCATGGAAATGAAATGGAAAAGACCCTTTCAGTTTTTATATTTTTCTATATCCATTCAGAATTCGACACGTCATCCGAGAGTCCCCAAATCTATTTATTTCAAGAATCTGCCTCTTCACGCTTGGTCGGCTAATTCAAACAAAGAAGGTTTGGCTAACCATTTTTTGTCAAAAACTCACTCTCATCTTTTTATATATATATTGATGATGATCATCATCTGATATTTCCTTTTTATATTTTTGATAATTATGCAAATACTATTTTGCTCCACTTGTTTTTCGTGGCGTTATTTGGATATGCATCACTTACCTGCGTTA
>Ga0099825_1007910_pt1 | contig 12773 bp, 5 predicted proteins | sample SiratroredBW_FD_76838 | JGI IMG/M metagenome (GOLD analysis project Ga0099825, IMG submission 76838) | Root nodule microbial communities of legume samples collected from California, USA - Siratro red BW | ecosystem: Host-associated > Plants > Roots > Nodule | place: USA: California | collected...
CTGGAAAACTTCGTTGTCATCAGGGCGTTTGGTACTGGTGTGATAAATTGGTGGTGCCTTGTTCTTCTCCTTTAATTCAAACTATTCTTCAAGAATTTCATGCATCCAAGTTGGGAGGTCATGGCGGTGTAAAAAAGACACTAGTTCGCATTTCCTCTCAATTTTATTGGAAACATATGCAAAAGTCCATCAAGGAATACATTGTAAAGTGCCAACTTTGTCAACAGGCAAAGTATAGTACTCAACCACCAGCGGGTTTGCTCGAACCACTTCCTATTCCTTCTCATTTTTGGCTCGACATTGCCATGGATTTTATCACAGGTTTACCGCGGGTACAAGGATACGCGGTTATTATGGTGGTGGTGGATCGTCTGTCCAAATTTGCTCATTTTATACCCTTGCCGGAGGATTACTCAGCAACTAAAGTGGCAGACGCATTTATCGATTGTGTGGTTAGCATTCGTGGTCCACCTAAATCAATTGTCTCTGATCGAGACAAAGTCTTTATTAGTAAATTCTGGGAGCATTTATGTGCGAGGCAAGGTATTGTGTTGGCACGTAGCTATGCTTATCATCCACAAACCGATGGCCAATCGGAGGTATTGAATTGTTGCTTAGAGATGTATCTTCAATGTTTTACTCACAAATCAAAAGTTGTCTATGAGGTATTTTGGGCCTTTTAAGGTACTGGATAGAATTGGTAAGGTGGCATACAAACTGGAGCTTCCCCCTACTGCCAAGATCCATTCTGTGTTTCACATTTCTGTTTTAAAAAAATGCATTGGTGCTCCAACCACGACTACTATTCCAACACCATTATTAATTGATGACATTGGTGTTCAATTACATCCACAAATCGTTTTGGGACATCGCATGATTAAGAAGAATGATAGGTGGCACGAGGAGGTCCTGATTAAGTGGCAGTCTCTGCTGTCTGAAGAAGCTACATGGGAGTCTTATGAACAAATGCAACAACAATTTCCTTCTTTCGACCTTGAGGGCAAGGTCAATTTTAATGGACGGGGTAATGATAACAGTGCAATGAAAATAAAGAAAAAGAGTGGGCCCAAATACACGAGAGAAAGCAGGGACAAGATTGGAATGGCTTAGAGTAACAGAATGAAGGGGATTTACCAAGGAAGGACAACTGGAATAGGCAGAGAATGAATTATGAGTCTCCTCTTCTCTAGAATATTCTTCTCTTTCCCTGACTGTTCTTCTTCTTCTTCTTCTCATTTATCCTTAACTCTATTGCAGGTGGCTGTTATTTTTCTATTAATATCTATGTGACCCTCTAGCTTGTGAATCTTTTGTGAATTTCAATTTCTGATACTGCAAAAATATATCATCTACATATTGTTGACCCTTTGTCATTATAATTTGGAATTGCAGTCATATCAATTTAATCAATGTACTTAATTACATAAAAAAAATTACTTATAGATGTTTTGAAACTCAGTACATTAAATACACATATTAATTTCAAATTAAAGTCTAAATATTTATTTTAAAATTTTCACACAAATACTTAACTTAAAAACAAAATCAATATTAAATAAAATATAATTTACAAAATAAAAAAACATAAAATAATTTCTTTTAACAAAAGTAACAGCATAAATAAAATATAAAAAAATTATCTATTAAAATTATCATATATTAAAAAAAATTTAAAGCATTACTGACTCAGGACCCAACTAGTAATAATGAAAACATAAGTAATTTCAAAATAAAAAATAAAATTCTAAAATCATTTCCTTAAGCACAACTTCTATAAAATTTTTTAAAAAATTTAAATGATAAAATTGTGCTCTTTATGACTACTTAAAAGAAATTAATACCAAATCATGCTTTTAAGCATAATTTTAATGAAAAAAAATCAAATTTATGTGTTTTAAAATCTTACTTCCAATCAGAACTTACTTCATTTTATAAAATAAATACTTATTCTAATAAAAACGAAATAAACTTACTGCATTTACATAAAAAAAAGATCATTTCTTTCTATATCACATCACAAAATCTATATTTTTTTTATCTCTTTCCCTAAATCCCATTTAATATTTCGAGTTTTATCCATATTTTTCTTCACGAACAGAAAAAAGTCAGAGAGACTACTACAAATGTTGTTCATAATTAATCAGATATATAATTTTATCTTAGTAATATATAATACTAACATAACATCTACTGATAAATAAAAAAAGATAACATCTAAAGCGAAATCTTTGATTCAGAGAATATTGGGTTAAAATTTGATTGAAAAATAATATATATTGACAACAATTATAATAATATATCTAAGTTTCGCTATCTTTATAGATAGTGACTTGAATCAGTGTTGCGTGTCGCAGAGTAAATCATTATCCATTTGCCGAGCAGACACAGATATTGTCTATCAACTATGGTCAATGTTTTCAACTAGTAGGTCACATGAGTTCATGTGGATTAAGAATGGTTCAAGTTTTAGTGACTTTTTGTAACAACTAAATAATTCATACCTTTTTTTTTGTTTTCACTTAAAAATACATTAAGCATGTCACAAGAAAAAAAAAAAATAGTCATATATGGAAGGAAGGATTTGCAAAAGAATGAAGAAATGAAGATAAAAGGGTTTAGTACAGTAAAAATATATTAAAAAAGTACAGAAGAAATTAAAGATTTTATTTTTCCATATTTTTTAATAGAGATAATTTTATTTATCTTATGTACATATTTTATTTTATTTTGTTTATTTTTTATTTAACTAAATAAGAGGAAATAAAAATTTAAATTTTTCTTTTCTTTATTTTCAATTTTTTTTAAATTAGCCATATCATAAAAGAAGAAATTTTAAAAAATAATATATAGGTTATTTAAAAGAGAATAAATATTAACATTCATTTACCTTTTTAATATTTTTATTTTTTTTTATCATACACATCAATCATTTTTCTTTCCAGTCCTTCGTTTACTTCTCATAAACTTAAATGTAAGAGTGTCAATATCCTTTTAACTTCTTATTTTCTTTACTACTTGAAAGTAACTGAATAAGAACTGCTGAGAAGTGTGAAAAAAAAAAAAACAAAAGGAAAAGGAAGATATTTTTCTCCTTTAACAATCTTTCATATATTACTTTAATAATTTAGTTATTTTGATAATTAAAAAAAATGATATATAGAGAGAAAATAAATAAGATATTTTAAGTATAATAGCTTAAAGATGAAAATGTTATAATCATAGGAGCAAATAAGTATATAAAACTTATTTCTTTTATATAACATTTGAATCCTGTCAAGAAAATAAAGTTCGGAAAAATTAGATTTTTCTGACTCATAGGAATTAAGACAAAGTTCGAGATTCAAAAGGTACATACAAGTTTATTTATTAACAAGATTTTTACAGCTGTACGAAATTCAAACTTATATATTTTCTTAAATATTAACTATATGCTTATCAATTGTGATAACTTCACTTGTAAAGATTTAATTTCCATTTGCACACACCATATAAACTTGCAATTGAGACTCCAAATATAAAATAGAAATTACTTTTTATTTTCAATATATAGTATCCCTATTTTATTAATGCTGATCAAATTAATCGGTTCAACCATACCCATGCCTAGTATGAGGAAGCAAAGAGTCATTACCATGTGTACTATATACAACTCAATAAGAAGTTGAAACATAGATCCTTTACAACCATACCAAAGTATAGATTAAATGAATTTGTACTAATTCTCGGAATATTCAATTATTTTCTCCTTTCTAAAACTATGGGTATTTAAGGTTTTTAATTATTGAGTATTCAAACTTCACAATTTGTTTCACATATCATAATTCAGGCAACAGAATAATTAAAATATATAAAAGAAATATACTAACAAAATAACATTCAATCTTACTTTATTTTGATATTCTTATTCTTTTATATTCTTATTTCTTTTTTACATATTAAAAAAGCTCTGTACTTGCAATGTTTAACTGGAAAATATATGCTCCTGTCATTAATATTTGAAACATTTCTCAATACAATAATCCCTATATAACAAATAATATTGTAATATTTTTGTAAGATGGAAATGTAAATATTTATAGCACAATTTATTTTAAAATTTTAATAATATCTAAATTTATTGAATCTGTTCCTTCTGACAATATTTATATTTAAATATGTAAGCTACTATTAAAAAAATACATTGATCAATTTAAAAATTTAATTGAAGAATATAAGACTTTATATAATCTAATAATATACATACATTTAGATTTCACCATATGCATTCACACAACCATTATAAATTACCGAACAAATTACTTAACAAAGGATTTATAAAAGAATAATGAAATGTTGTATACCTTATTTATTGTTTTAGGTCCATGCAGTCATAACAGAAAATAAAAAAACATAATAAGAGGTAGAATATTAAAAATAAGATCAATCATAATTCAATTTCATTATATAATTCAATAACTATTAATATATTTCAAAACATTTTAAATCAATAATGAAATCTAAGTTCAAATGAATACAAAATAGAGAATATAAATAAATATATTTGAAAATATTAATATTAAATTTGTCTTATAAAGATTAACATCTAACATATATTAAGTATTTTTGATTTACAGTGAGATCTCAATCTCAAAAATTATAATAAGTTATTATACAAATCATCCTATACCTACAAATATATATTGATGATGTAAGAATTCTTACTTCGTTTCTCATCACTTAATATCTTCATATACATTATTTAAACTATTAGTAAAATAAGGGTATCTCTTTTAACATAAGGTTATGTATTTAATACTACAAAACACATGAGATTTTGGATTTCATCCCTAGAGCACATTATGCAAAATTAATAGTTCTATAAAAAAGAAATTTGAAAACCAATTTCAATTCCAAGCCACTAGTAGAAAAAACACATTCCACGACAGGATATTATCGCGGTTAAGAGGGAACCGTACTAAAAAAAACGGTGGCATTTTTTAAATTAAATGCAACGATACCACCGCAGTTGGAGCTAGAACCGCGGTGGTAGGCACATAAATAATTTTTAAATGATATTGCAGGGAGGATACCACCGCAGTTGGAGCCAGAACCGTGGTGCTACGTGGATACGACCGTAGTTGTTTGGAGAAACCGCGGTCGTATCCCCTATTTTAGGGTTTTTGTTTACGACTTCTTCTTTTCTCTCGGGCAACACTCTCATAGGATCCGAGCCTCCTCACACCAACGCTCTTGGCAACGAGTGTGTAGGTTATGAGCAAGATGAGAACCACTAAGATGGTGTGGATCAGGAACTTGGAATTTTATCTAGTAACGTTACTATTCAAAATTGGGAAATTAGATACTGCAACTGTATTTGCTTTTAGCACGTTGTGGAAGAATTAACCATTAATTTTTCACTGCAGGGATTTCCCGTGGTGCCCATTACGCCATAGCCATATGCGTAGGGGTACCAACTCTGTTATGCTCTTTTGGAGTATTGAGTTGCATATGCAGCTGGCTCAAAATGGGGAACCACCATGGACCTTGGGCTCACGAAACTGTGCCAGATTTTGAGGCTCTTGCGGGCTCACAGCCCACAACAGTGTCGGGCGGCGAGAAGGAGGCAAAGGAGCGAGGAGAGGGAGGAGATGGCGGCGGAGACGGAGAGGCACTTGGCCTCGATGGCGAAGGTCTGGAGAGCGACGCGGGCAGAGGCGAGGGCAAAGGAGAGGGGGAGGAGGAGGAAGAGGAAGAGTGTGGTGACGAACTGGAGGGAGAGGAGGAGGTGGACGGGGGTGGCCCACTGTGGGCATTTTTACCGCGGTTTCTTAAGAACCTATGGTGATATGTTATACTTTCCATCACAGTTATACAACCGCGGTGGTAACTTCAATACTTTTTATCGCTGTTGGATCTACTGCGGTTCTAGAACCACGATTGTAAGTCTTGTATAACTGCGATTAAATGTATTTTTTCTACTAATGAGCTAACCAATACATTCATTCCAACAAGTATAAAATGCACAAAATAATAAGTCTCACTACAAGAAAAAAGCTATTTAGATATCAATTTTTAGCTACCAAATGAAATGGTTGTTAATTATGACCAAAATAGTCACCAAATTAAATTTTGGTTGCTAAATAACTATAAAATTAAATTTTAGTGACCAATTAAGTTAAGATAATTGATATCTAATATTAGCTACCAAGGTTTTAGTGACCTATGTCATTAGATTCTAAATTAGTCTCTATACTAATTTAGAATCTAATGACATAGGTCACTAAAACCTTGGTAGTTAATGTTAGATATCAATTATCTTGACTTAATTGGTTACTAAATCCAATCATTACTTCTATTTTGTAGTTATTTAGCAACCAAAATCTAATTGGCATAGATCTAGTGTGCAACATTCATATCATTCAAAGCTATAACAACACCAACACCAACAAATTCAACTAAACTGCCTTTAAGTACTATTAACAACTTAAAAAGCATTTGTGCATCATAAATCAAAATCAACTATTAAATAGTTTCCTTTATCTGTAAATTTCTTATGTCCCTAGTAATAACAAAAGAGATTGTAGGGTGCACCAACACTTTTAGGAACTTATTGAAAATTACCAAAACACAAATGAACGGTTGAACTAGTTAAGAGAATGTTATTTTTTAGCTAACATGATAGGTAAGATATCAAAATACTTACAATGATAGCAAAAGATTTTTAAAATAGAAAAAAATTAAAGGAAAAATAAACTTACTCTACGTTATATTTTGATTGGAAAAAATTGTTTATTTTGTTATCTTTTATCTAATAAGAAATGTTCTTGAAAAAAAATGAGAAACTAAACAAAAGAAGTTTGGAAGGAAGAGGTAAAAAGATACATGCAACAAAAAGGATGAAGAGGGAAAAAAGAAAGAAAAGAAAAGAAAGGAAGAAGAAATGAAATGATGGGTTGAGGCCAAGGCCTAATAGGGCTTACATTATTTCTAATAAAATAAAATTGCATCCTTGCATGTTTCTTCTATATCACAGTTAAAGTCTTTAAACTTCAAATCCCATAACCCTTTAACCATACTAATTTTTCTACCATGTAGTTGTTTCATCTATAATGTTGTCTGGTTTGATTGCAAAGGATAAGTTATCCTCAACTTGAACTATATAGAGCTCTAGAATATGCTATGGGTTAGGCACACACTTTCTCAATTACGAAACATGAAATATGTTGTGAATGTTGTTCAGGAGAGGAGGTAGAGCAAGCTCATGTGCTACTAGCCTTATTCTTCTAAGAATCTAATAAGGTCCAATGAACTTAGGAGTTAATTTTTTGACTTGATAACTCTCCCGATAATAGTAAAGAAACACATGACCACCAATAGAGAACTCCAAAGATCTTATACACTTATTTTTATAAGATTTTTTCTCTACTCAAAGATATCTCCAGTCTCTCTTTGTTAAAGTAAAAGTCTAACACTTTATGATTTTGACTAAATTTTTACACTAACAAACCATGAATCATATTGTAGTTGCGTCTAACATACACTGAAAGAAAAGAATAGATCATACATCTACAACTATTTCTTCTAACAGAAAATAAGAACACCATACAAACTATGTACTCCGTCTAATAGACGATTGATGATGATTACACGATAGGTACAACCAAGAATCTAAGCTAACATGGAGTTAAATAATATTCTGAAGCTTAAGTCTATCGACGTAGATAATGTATTTACCGTCTATCACAAAAGATGTTCGCACCAAAAAGAAGCTTTGTTCAAATATCTCTTGGGATTCAAGCTGATGCTGTAACGTCCACCAGCTATCCTGACACAAGCAATATTCAACTCTGGCTCAGCTATCTATGTGCACTTTTACCATTATTTGATGTAAAAGGTTCTACTACCAAGAAAGAAAAGTACTGTCAACTATCTGAAAGCTTGAATGAATAAGAGAAAAGTAATTAATGTTGCATGAAGCTCATTTAATGTTTCTCGTCAAATGATAAAGAAAGAAGAAGAATACATCCAAATGAGTTCAAAGCTTCTCAACAACTAGAAAAGGGAATGCAAATACTACTTTCTTCAAGTCTATGTAAAGACATGCATCGAAGAATAATAACCATTATTTACAAGTTTTAAACTCGGCTGAATTTTCTCTATCTCCTAAAAAGCTTTGTAAGAACATTATTTGTGTTCGTTCTAGCAAACAAGTAAAGAGAGTCTAAATCTTGTATACGTTGAAAGATGTTATCCACTTTAGTAAGCGTAAAACGTGATCTTTTGATCACAAAGACATTGTATTTATCTAAAGCCAGGAGTGACTTCCTTTTCAAAGAATACTTGCCTTAAAATAGTAGTGACTTCTTGAAGAACACCTGGGTTAAGCAAGGAGTAGCTTGTTGAAAGAATACATAATTAAACCAAAAGTGGATTATTGAAAGAATACTGGAACGAGGTTAGCCAAATTGGTTAGGAGCCAAAAGAATAGTCTATTGTACTTTACAATGGTAATCTGCTTAGTGAGACTTGTCTAGTTAGTTGAGAATTTGACATAATTTCTGTTATAAGATAAACCGGTATAAAAATGCTATGTAAACTCTCTCATTCATCTCTATGTATATTGCATGTTATTTTCTTACAAAAATTGAATAAGGTGAAGATGTTTTTTAGAAAAACTAAGTTTGCGAAAACCTGTGTCAATTCATCTGACATGAATCAAACCTATCGCCTGACTACCTTAGTATCAGACGATACGTGCGAAAATTTGCAAAAAAATTTAAGACACAATTCAACCCTCCCTTCTTGTATTTTTCTATTTCTTTAACTCTTGTATCAACCTAACCTCTTTAATGGTTTGTTGCAATAAATCAAGTCCAACTAACAAACCATCCTAATAGTAGCAAAGAGGTGTTTTTCACTTGTTACCATATAAAGCTTCATAAGGCATCATTCTAATGGTCGTTTGATATATGCTATTGTAGATGAACTCTACCAAAGTAAATATTTTATTCAAGCTATCAAAATAATCTAGTAAATAAATCCTTCACAAATCTTCTAATGACTAGATTGTGCTCTCTAATTGTTTATTTGTTTATGAATGATAGTCTGAATTATGTTTGTTAGAATCTCGAATGAGGAAACTCTGTCATATACTACATTGGAAGGTATTCCATGTAACATAACAATCTTAATGATATAAATTTGTGCCAGTTTCTGCATAAAAATTCTTAAGTTTATGAACAAGAAACATATTCTTCACCATATGATAAACTATAACACATATTGCCTCATACTTCTTTATTATATGTGATAAATAAATGTCAAAGTCCATTGAAACCTCGTACAACTTAAGTACAAAAATATTCAGCTGATTAACATACCTTTAAGGTCATTGATGTTCAATTTTAAATTTTTGAGAAATTACACAAACTAATATATATATATATATTTCTGTATGTATGTTTATGTCAGTTACGAATAAACCTTTTCAAATAAAAATCTTGTTATATCTTTATTATATCAAGACTTTATAACCTTTTGATATAACAAACGAGGCCAACTCATTTATTTCAATTCACTATTTTTAAGCTCACAAGTCAATTAGAAATCTAGATCTCGATATATTTGTGATAAGATTTTGTAGTAGAATAAAATATTTTATATGGTTTAAAAATCTTATTGTTTATATATTATTTTTCTTATTTTCTTTGAAGATTCTTATAAAATTTGAAGATTAATAAATTAACTTAACTAAAATAATTAAGCAATTTAGCATAACTATCTTATGTAATAAACCAATATAATTTTTTATATTGTTTTTTCTTTATTTCTTATAACTTACACATGAATTGAATTCATATAAGATAAAAAAATATTAAAAATAACATTCTTTTACGGTTGAACATGATTTTCTTTGAAATATTTATTAATTTAAAAATAATCCTTCCTTCATTTGCAAAATTTAAAAAATATTTGATAATTCAATTCTCCTTTCCTCCTCTTTAAAATTTTAAATAAAATTATTTAAAAATATTTTTTATACAAATAAGACAAATTACTTAGATATTTTTGAGACACGTGTGTGTATTTTACTTTTTTTCTTAGATTGTCCTATATTAAGTAAATAACAAAAGTTATCCTTGTAAAAAGATAAAGATAAATCAAATAAATTAAAAATAACTGTATTTTCTTTTTTATTGCTAAAATAACACAGAATATCAAATAGAAGTAGGAAAAAATATAGTGTAAAAGTAACATTTTCTACCGAACAATGACAGTGAACCCAAACAGCAGAGGGTTCGTCAGAGCAAGGGGGCACGACCTACGTCGCGGTCATCCGACGGTGGCTCGTGCACATGCGTGTGGACCCATTATGCACAAAGACTGGTGGCGCGTGACAACACGTGGGGAGGCACATGAAGGAGCGACAGGCGGCACCAAGGTTGGCAGAGGAAGGTGACAGTGGTCGGAGGGGTGTAATGCTGAAATGTCAATTGTACGACTGTTTGTCTGCTAGCAATAAAGATCTGAATTGAAACTAATCTTAAGATAATAATAACTTAGTAAATAAAATGTGAATTAAAAATAAATTTATTTTATCTAAGTATGATTTAACAATAAATGTTTTGAATTAGCTAAAACAGTTAAATTATTTTGTACTCATGTTTAAACATAAGAATATTCTTTAAAATAATAAAATTAAATAGGATTAATTAATTGAGTCTATTAAATATAAAAAATTTACTTATATTTGAGCTTTAAGAGAATAATTAAATTGTCACAATCATGATGTAAAAAAAGAAGTTAATTATGTTTCACAGATATTAAATCTACTTCTTCTAAAAATATAGATACTTAACACGTTGTTTAAATTTACTAATTCAATTTATTTTTTTCATCAAGAAATAAAATTTACCACATTTTCATTATTAGTGTTGAAATTGAATATTAAAGTAATTGTATTTTAAGATAGTTAATTCACTTAATTAAGATTAGTTGATGAATTCATCTTAAAGTTTTAATATTAGAGTTGTAATCTTATATTTAATTATGAGGAAGTAACTGCATATGTTTTGATCTTATTTAATTTTAATTAAAAAATTTATTAAAGATAGGTTTAGAGCTTACTTTTAAAGGTAAGTTAAGTTTAGTTGATTAAAAATATTTTTAGTTAGTTAAAATATTTTTATGTTGTTAGGTTTGTAAGTTGAAATATTTTAGTCAATTAAGAAAAAAGTACTTTACTACAATAAGATTAATAAAGTCTTTTAATAAATAACTATTTTTTATTTTAATTGACTAAGATCACCAAAAATCTTCTTTTAGGTAATTTAGCCGACTAAAATGACAATTTAGCTTATTAGGAAGTTGTAAAATTTTATTTCGTTTTATTTTAGTTGGTTAAAATGTATTTTGATGGGTTAAAATGTATGAGTGTTAAAAAATTAAGGTTGATTTTATTTGAAATACGAATTGAACCAATATTTTTTAATAAGTGAAAAAAATTGAAAACTTTTTTAAGAGCTTTGAACACTAAAAAAAAGCATCTTCTTAAGTTATTTATAAAAGATCAAGATGTATTCTCCCTATTATAAATATGGCTTTTAACAATGGTTAAAAGAGAATTTTAAAAAATAGTTTTATGTTTGTCATTGAAATAGATTTTGTTATAAGTTTTCATTAAAAATAGATTTTGTCATTAAAAAATATCATTCAACGATAGTTAGATACATCGTTGTCAAAAGAAGTTAACACAATGGTTTTATCTCAAACCATCACTATAACATCATTTAATAACAATGTATTACTGTAAAGTCGTCATCGTGAAACACTACCAACAGAGGCAACGAGATAGCAGGAACAAAGTGCAACAATGGCAGGATCAACAATAGGCGAAGGGTGGTGACGGAAGTGGTAGCAAATGCAGCGGGGGATAGCAAGTGCGATGACACACATCTTGGAGTATTGGTTGAAGCACGAGACATAAAAGAAGTTAGCACGAACAATGAGGAAGCGAGGGCACAATAATTGATGGGCAATGACAATAAAAGGCTTCAAAGTACGACAACGAGAGAGAAAAAGGAATAAAAATTGAGAACAATATGACAAACACGCACTTTATTGTTTTGGGCTAAAAATAAGGGAACGACGATGGTCCTACGAAAAATCGTCTTCTATTTTCAATTTTTTGACTTTGAACAATAATCCTGTAAGCAATTATCATCTTTTCTCATTTTTTTTTTAATTTTAACGACAATTCTAAGTCAAATCATTGTTCTCAATCATTTGACTTTTAACGACGATTCTAGTCAACCGTTATCAAAAAACTATATCTTCTTACAAAATTGTCATCATATTCTTTTTTACAACCATGACTCTAAAATTGTTATTAAAATGGGTTGTATAATCCAGATTTTATATTAGTGTCTTATAGAGAAGAATGACATTCTTTCTTTTGCATTTAGTTTCAACTTAGTGTATCGACAGGTTTTTATTCGAACTCGTTTTGATGTTGACGGAGAATACTTAGATTGACCAACATGAGTATGAGTATAGATAATATCGACTTCTTAAATCGATTATAGGAACGAGGATAACTATGTACGTATCATACTTGATAACTGTTAATAATTAGTTAAGTATAGAGTTGTTAGGATTTTTAGCATTTATTTTGTTTTAATTATAGGATTTTTAGGGATTTTGTTTAAGTTAGGGATTTTATTGTTATTTTTCTGTTTAATGCGTTTTTGGTTATGGAAAGAGAATGCAGTTGAGATTTAGGTGAAATTCGAAGA
>Ga0099825_1007911_pt1 | contig 12771 bp, 6 predicted proteins | sample SiratroredBW_FD_76838 | JGI IMG/M metagenome (GOLD analysis project Ga0099825, IMG submission 76838) | Root nodule microbial communities of legume samples collected from California, USA - Siratro red BW | ecosystem: Host-associated > Plants > Roots > Nodule | place: USA: California | collected...
AAAAAAATAAAAAAAAAAAAAAAAAAAAAAAAAAAAAAAAAAAATAAAAAAAAAAAAAAAAAATATATATATATATATATATAAACCAAACAGACGATATGACTTTTTGTGGCGGCTGACAAAGCACTTTGGAATATTTGTTACTCTTGTCCTAATTCATGTGAGAACTGTTTGAGTCATAGCATTCTTTTCGTTAAATTTTTAAAGGTTGAGAATAATGGAACAATTCCTAGAGACTTGCACAATGCTTGCTTACTAAAAAAACACATTTGTTTACTATTTGAACTGATAAATCTAATGATAATAACGTACTGGAACGCAATTAGAGTAACAAAGTAGTAAATTAAAGAAAATGATTGAAATTATTTTTTACTTTTTATCGAATCAAGAGAAAACAAAAAAAAAAATATTTATGATTTTTCTAATGAAATGTGATTATTGTGAGTAGACTTCACCAAATCTCATCCTTTATTATAAATACACTTGAATATTGAAATTAAATTTTAATATTAACATTGATCATAAAAAAAAAAAAATCAAAACCTTAATCTTAAGAGAAAGTCATGTAAGTTTCTTTCGCAAGCTTCAATCCAATTATTAATTTGACAAAATAATTTGCCTTAACTTTATGACCACGAGATGACAAACAAATTAATACTTCTTTTTTTAATTAATGACTATTTTCTAGTCACATCGAATTCAATTTCAATCCGATATCCAACAATGAACATGGAATATACAAATAAAATACTAATATTAAAGAAATAGAACATAGAAAAAGGAATATATTATTCAAATTCTAGAAGAGAGTTTGGCACATTTAATCACAGAAAAGGCGAGTGAAGCTTCTCATTCCCCTTGTGAACCTAAAATACATGGAGAAACGAGAAGATGAATAATGAAGTCGAGTAGTATAGTACCCTTCTTCAATGCAATAATCTAGCACGAGAGATCTCTAGAGGTCATTTTCGCTTAGATGAATTTCAAAAGAGAGAAGTGGTTCTCGCGGTGACGCTTTTGACCCAACAAAAATATGTTTTAAGTGACTTCAAACATTTTTTGTTCAATTATCTCACTAAAGCTAGAAAACGTTAGATGAAACTTATCAAATGATTAGTTAAGTTTAGTTCCTGATTACTTAGAAGCTAAAACGAGAAAATATAAAATAATGCATTTATTATGCCTCTATTTATTAATTATCACCTATATGCCACTTTATGTATGTTTAAAGTGTTTAATGATTAACCCAAAATAAAGATATTAGCCAGTATGAACTCTTTGGATATCCTCTAATATTAAAATCCGTCATTGAGGATGTTTATCATTTTCCTAAAATAATAACATTTCTGATTGTATAACCAGGGTCTATTTGATGGTTATAATGAAATAAAATATAAGAATATGATCAACTTTCATCATATCTAATATTTGGTGCATGTCTAATAATATTATTTTGTTATCTTGCTTTGTATTTGATAATTAATTAAATAAATAATAATGATTGACAATGGTAAAGACATAATAACACTATTAGTGCTATTACTGTAGGACATCAATAATAGTAATAATGTCAATTACAACATAACAGTAATAAAAGGAATTACACTAATGATACTAATGAGGTAGTAATAATAATATTATAATAATATAATAGGACTAAAATTATTTTATCTTTATTTTGTCTCTTATTTTCTAGCTCCAGTAATTTTCTCGTGTCTAATTTATTGTGTATCCAATAATTTTTTGTCACTTGAATTAAAATCTGTCAGTTTCGATTAATACTAAATGTGTTATATTAATTGAGATGGCCAAAATTATTATAGAGAGAGGATGAGAGATATGATGAATGAGGACAAAGTGGTTTTAATCCACTATTGTAATCATAATAATAATAATAAATACAATGAGTAAATATTCAAATTTATTTTTAGATATAAGTGTGCTGATAAGTCTTTTATTAAAATTTTATAGTAAATTGACCCTTAAAAAATTATTTGCTTGCCTATAAGTTTTTTTATGAATATTTTGATATGCAAAGAAAATCTTTTTTATATTTTATATATAAAAACTTCTTTGCAACTATAAGAATTTTTTTAAGAACCCATTTATATAAAAATATAAATTAAGACCATGGTAACATTAACGTTAGACAGTGGTAGTGATAAGTTGTGATGGTAAAAACAATAATAATAAATAAAGTAGCAGTGATGAGAAGGAGGGAGAAAAACAAATATAAATTAACTCTTATTATTTATAACTATCAAGTAAGCAAAGATTTAAATCCCGAGGATGTCTTATCATATCTAAAACCTGTTGCGTGTGTCAAAATATGAGCTTCCCTAATGCGTATTAGGATGCTCTGAAGGGATAATTAAGTGATAGATTGTTATAAACATTCTTCAGTTTGACCTAGTTTTTCTAAATTATGTGAAGGGTCCATGACAATGGTGAGTGATATATGTGTGGTTTGAAAATGAATGAAATATTCTTGAAGATATTTTATCACGTCTACCTAAGCTTCAGGGAAAGATTGGTTCTATGCTTTTATGGAGGGATAAGGATAAGGCAATATGGTCTCTAGCACAAGATGGTAACTGAATCTTTAGGGAAGCCAAGACATTTTTTCATCAGGATTAACCTTCCGTGAATAAGGGTCTCCCTGTAATGCATTTCTCCATCTAGGTATTTCATCCTATGGCGTGTCTATTTTGAGAGGGACTACGTTTAAAGGAAGAGTTTAAGGTCAGTAAGTATTTTGGTTTTTCTAATCATCCTTCTAAAGTTGAGGGGATTATTAATCAAGTAAATTTACTTGCTCTTCGTTTTGATTTTGTCAGAGGCAATACAAGTAGAGTTGTTAGGGGTTATCCTGGTCATATTACTAGTTCTGGTATTTTTCATGATGGTGTTGGAGACTTCATAAGTGGTCTTGTTCCTACATTGCCATTAATACTGTGTTTCCAGCAGAACTTCTGCAAGTCATGATGGCTATTGAACAGGCTTCACAAAGAGGATGGAATAAATTATGGGTGAAAACTTACTCCAAGTTGGTTCTTACTTTAAGCAAATCTTGATCTTAGTTTTGTTGGCTTTTCTATTTCCCATAATTTATTAGGGATAATTTTATGAGGAATAGGTTATATTACCTAAATTCAGATTTTCTTGATGGTTTATCTGAGAAGAATTTTAGCTTAAGTCTAAAAATTAATTTAGTAGTGTCTTTGATTTTTAAGAATTAAAATTATAATGTAGTGATTAGGGGAAGGAAACATATGTGAAGTCTAATATCCATTGTTGAACACGGCAAATTGTTGCTAACACAGCCAATGCGCTTGTAGATTCATTCTACCTCCTACTTCTACTCCTATATCCCTATTCCCTGTTCCCTATTCCCTATTCCCTATTCTAAAATCAATCAATATCCGTTATTGTTTTCCATCACCCATCAAAAAAACTGAATTGGTTCCTTCTGTTATCAATGAACAAATAATAATAATATTAATACGAATATCGAACAAATTCTTTAATTTAGTTTCACAACTACCCCACAATCACAAAAACTGATAAGATGCCTTTGCTCACCTTTACGTAACCATAGCGGTGAATAGCAACATTTCGGGGGAAAATATGGAAAAAAGATACACCAAGCATTTATTATTAGTAACGTGAGAATTGCAGAGTCTGAAGACGAGGGTCAAGCTTCAAACAGGGCATCACCACCGCTATACCATTATTGCTCACCTCTTCCAACAATTCAAACTCTCAATTTACTTTGTATAAACAATTTCTAAGACATTATTTAAGCTTAATCTACACCGTCTCATGCTTAAATTCTTCTGAAATAGTTATGTTAAATATCTCAAAAGAAAAATGTTTGTATTTTATAACAATTATATCTAATTTGAGTAAAATTATCTTTAGTAAATAATCTTATCTCAAAATTATCACTGCCATTTAATTCTTTTACACAAAATAAAAACAATAATAAGTGTTCTGTTCACCGGACAATTTTACTATAATAATTTCATTCTTTCAATGAATGCACTGTCTTTATTTATTACAAATATGATGTAACTTATCTAGAATTAAATTAAAATAAATAATTGCTATTTTTTCAATAAAAAACAGTTGTCATTTAGAGGAAAAACTATATGCAACAACCTACTTAAAAAAAAAAAGTATTGAAAATATTGACTTCAATAGAAGTTTTTTCCATTTTTGACTTTCACAAAATTGAGCTTCAGGATTGAGTATGTGATTGAAAAATGATACCTGTGAAGTAGAAGAAAGTGAAAAATGTTAGAATTAGTGTAAGGAGCGAGTAGGTGTAGTCTTACATGAAAAAGGGGGGCGTTGGAAACGGTCTTGCGTTGCATGTTGTTGATATGTTTGTCTTACGTAGGGGCTGCAACCATGGAAGAAGAAAGTTAAGAAAGTTTTGGAGAAAAGGAAAAGACTCTGCGAGAGACTTCAAGAGACTGATGGATTGACCATGTCTTGTCCCATCACTATCACACTTTGCCAATGGTTATCATTACATCTAAGATATTCAAAACCCTTCATTAATAAGTAACATCTCTACCCTATAATAATATATAACCCACTTCCTTCACACTCTCTTCAAACTACTAGTTGATATGATATGCTACTTGTACTATGCCATCATAATAATGAGAAGAGAAGCATTTATCCGATGGGTAGGTTAGGCCTTTCAACGTGGGAGTGGTCACTCTCTTCAATGGACTCTTCGAACCATTCCATTCAATTCCAGCTGAGCTTTTCGCATAAAATCACATGCATGCTGTCACCCTTCCAATAATTCTTCCTTTTCCCTCCACAAATCTTCCTCCTCTTTAACCATATTCGTTACACTTCACAATGCCTCACGCAGTTCATTTTATCATTTAAAAAATATAACGTACTAACCTCAGATTTAGTTGTGTGTGTATATATAATCAACTCTTGTGTAAAGAGAAAAAAATAATGAGGTCACTCAACTAATATTTTTATTCAAAGCTATGTAAGTACTTTTTACGAAATTGAATACAAAAAGTTACATAATTTAATACATGAATTGGTAACGAAAATATTGTTGCTTTCGAAGTCAAAATATTTATTACAGTCTTCGAAATGTTACTGCATTCAAAAGTTCAGGTAAAAAAATAATTATTTATAAACTTATAGACACAGTAACATCCCACAATTCAAAAAAACGAAACTGTGACAAGATATTGGATTGAATAATTTTTAGATTTCTTGTATATAACTTATTTTATTATCCAATAATTTTGTATGAGTTTTTTTTATATTATATTGTTCTGCGTATCAGATCATTTCAGGTGTTGAATAATAATTAGTTTAAATCATCTATATGTGATGTCATAGGATGCAAAATGTACTGGTGATTATAATAAAATTATTAATAAACTAAAAAATCTGAAAGTATTTTAGAATCTTAAATTAAAGTATTTAATTTTAAAAAATGTGAAATACTTAAAAGATTTATATATCTAAAAACATCTAAACCTTGTATATCAGTATTTTCATTAAAAAAACCTAATATATTGGTGTAAGGAAAAAATAGCAACAAAAATCCTAAAATTGGGACTTGGAAAACCCTGTACCTCACACGGCTGGAACCCTAACAGGCATGAAACATGGTGGCATTTGATGGGAAAGGACAAAGTGAAAAGATGAAAATAGAAATTAAAAATCAACAAGAAAAGAAGAGAAAGCCCCCAATGCAGAAGTAACCAGCTTTGCGTGCAAAGCTGTCATGATTCTTCGTCACCCTAACTCTCCACTCCATACCTTTTCCCAAATATATATGTACCACAAACGTCATTTTGTATTGGTGTCTTTTAGTTTTACTTGAAAATTCTTAAATCATAATTTGAGTAAAAGTTATAGATAAATTTATGAATACAGAAGCGTTTGTGATGGTATGGTGCAATGAGATTTGAAAACTCCAAGTTGACGCAGCATGATGCTTGCAAATCCTTTACAAGACTGAGGTAATATTGTGTAAAGTCATTGTGGGAAGTAAAAGTTCTGGAACTAAAATATAATATCAACTAGTCCGTATATTTCTTTCTAGGCAAAACCATATACTACTGATTTTTTTTTTAAGAAGTCATATACGATTTTTAATTTTCTTTAATGAATTAAAATGAAATCTTGTAAGCACGATTTTATGTTATTTCATTTATACTATGGTTTTTATTTAAATTTGGATAATTTAAAATTTGTATTTAAAAACTAAAATTAGTATTTGGAAGAATAATTTGACATACCAAATGTGTAATTTGTTTAGAAAATATTCCTTTCAGTAATTTAAAAAATAATTGCATCACTATGGTGCTTTTGCCTTCTCTCTGTCTATATAGCTTTAAATTATTGGTTCAAATACATAATATACTTTTTTGGATGCCTTGAGCTTGTCAACACTCGAACACTAATATTTTTATAAAGAGAAATTCATGTAGCCTGTGTTTGCATAGGGTTTTTCTTCTTCTCTTAAATGAAAAGATTTGGTCAGAAATTCAGCGTGATATTGATTTTTCTCCACGTTCTCTATTGAAAGTTAATTCAATTAAGCTAAAAAAAGTGACATTAATAACAGTTTATGTAACTTTCCAAATTAGATATGATTCAGAGTAAGAATTATGCAAGGATTTTAATTGATTATATAAACCTAAAATATCTACATAAACTCTAGAATAATGAATTCTGTGTGGTATTTTATTGTCCAAATATCAACCTTATTAGCAGGGCATAATGCACCCATGATCAAGAAGAAAAGAATGTTTATTTATTTAATTTAATGAAATTTATCAGAAGTATTTTATTTATTTTACTAAAACCAACTACTACTTTTTCATTTTCTTTTAAATTAATCATGTAAACTTATAATTTTTCTATTCATTTCTTCTTTCTTTTCACCACTTTTCACTCCATCCAAACAATCTTATTTATTTTATTTTCTACTCTCACTCTTGACTGTTTCATCTTAATACAAATTAAAGAATGAAAAGTGAGAGATTGAAAAAAAAAAGATTATAAAAAAAAGATTATTTAAATTAAGTGAACAAAATAAAAAAAAAAGTGAAAAGTGAGATATTTTCTAATGATTTTAGTTATTATTATTATAGAATAAAATACTAATATAGATTTATATAAGCCATTATCGTTGAGACTAATTTATACGTAAAAACTTAATTGATTATCTTCATAATATATTCAATATATTATGCCTTAAGTGTAACTTTCCATATTTTTCTTCACAGAATTGCAAATAAAATCTATGTATCCATCTCCCCACCATTTCGCTGTTGCAAACCGGTTGACCTATTGCTCTTTTAGCACAAATCTGTGTCTTCTCCTCCTGCATGATGATTCAAACCACAGCTTAAAGATTCAATAACTATTATTCATAGGTGAAATTTCTAATCACATACATATTAAAAGGCACGATTTATCTTTTGCAATAAAAATATGTATATATATATATACACGTGTTATGTGAGTTTCCATAAATAACATTCCAATTTGAATATATTTCATGTTCGCAACAAATGTACAAAATTATTACTTGATTTGTGTCCATGCATGCGTGGCATATAAATTTAGTCAACGATATGCTTCTTCTCATATACTTGTGTATTTACCTCCGTGCTGTCGACAATAAACTATAGTATCAGAAACGTTAGTTAAAAATATATCTTCTACCATTACCACCAAGCTTAGGAACTATAATCAATTATAGGTAATTGAATAACGGAATATACTTAAATCATTAGTTAAATTGATTTGATGGTTGATTAATGAAGATAGCGTGTGAGGTGATTTGCAGGGAATAGTGTGTGAAACTGTTAATAGTAGTGTTTTCTTTGTCTTGATATAGAACCTTAGATAATATTTGACATGTGAATAAAAAGGAATGGAAATATAATAAATAAAAAGGTAAAAAGTAAAAAATAGCAGATTGGAGGAAGATGGTGTGTGTTTTTTGTCTGTTAAAATTTCTCTTATGTTTATAGATTGATCAGAGTTGGCACTGAGGCGTATACATGCTTGATATTCACTTTTACCCTGTGAGAGAATTGATTGCAGGCCCCATACTGTTTTAACTTGTTTCCCTTTATTGGAAATTTGAGTCCGAATTCCCATGCTTCGTATATATGCTTTTGAATTTACGTGACTGAGGAGGTAAAAGATTAGAGAACAGAAGAGAAATATGGTTAAGTCACGTTGCTTGTCACTGCACTGTACTTTATCCTTTTCTTCTCTCAAATCAGTCGCCATTTTTATCTGATTTATAATCAAGACTTCTCGCTGGAGGGATCAGAGAGACAGAGCTACAACATGGAAAAAGGGTTTTTTGAATCCATTAATCCACAGTTTTTGGGTCCACTAACCTCTTCCTTTTTCTTCAAACTTCACTGAAACAACAACATTTTTGGAATGTCAGTAGTCCCTTATTTTCATTTATTTCTCCTTCTCTTTTCACTATATAAACTCCATCAATCTTCTCACCATGCACCACCACTTGCCCATTTATATCATATCACACCTACCCTATGAACATCACCTTGTCCTAACATAACCTTTCTACAAACTTGTCACTTCTATCTCAATATGCTCTTCCGTCTAACTACTCAAGAATATCTCACAAATGGCATCAAGCATCTCCAACCACTGTCTCACTGGAGCGCATGCAAACAGATTCCTTGGCCTTCTCTACAGCTGCAGCACATGGCCAATGAAGCGTGAGATAGGATTTTAATGGCGATATCCTGATTGAGCTTTTTTTTTTTTATCATTTTTTTTTAGTTTTTTTAATTTTTTTTCTTGACCTTGCAAGACTTTTTTTTTTATATTTATTTAGGATGATAATTCTTTCTTTTATTTTTATTTTTGTTTTTTCTTTTCATCATGTCAGTCACTCCCATCTTAACATTTTTTAGCTATTCCTCCTGAGCTTTATCCAAGTGCAATGTATGTTTTAGTGTAATTGTTGTTATTCTAAGATGAGACAGTTTGCAAATAGATCTCTTTCATTGATCCTTCTGTGGTGTTGGTTTTATATTTAAGCTGAAGTAGCATAGTCTAAATATACTACTGCCATTTTTTCTATTTACATTCATAATTTTTAAGATGACTGCTTATTGCAGATTATATTTCTATGTTCTTTAGGACAAAGAAAAGTATTCTTCTACTGAAGGGTCCGGTACAGACTTTGTCATAGAATTTTCAGTGAGATTGATGAAGATTTGAAACACAACCATTTGTGATATTTAGTTGTTAAAATCTTTTAGTAGAGTATTAAGGAGAGTGAGTTTTTGGCATCTTTGTAATAGGTTTTGGTGATGGAATGTGAACGATCTTCGTAGAATTAGTAAGTTAGGGGGGTAATAGTACATAGAGCAGATATAAGTACAAAATTATAAACTCGAACATGGAGAGTCTAAAAGTTAGTATGTCAAACGGGAAATATCTTGAGATTATTTTGGTCTATTTATATGCGGCAAATACTAATAACTGTATGTGTTATTGGATGATGGTTTATAATTGTAGGTTTTATAAAAAGTTGTATAAAATATTCTCATAATTTTTAACAAAGACTTTCGTTCCTAGGAGTTCTGGACTCTGATTGGCAATGTCCTTGTATGTTTGGCATTACGTTGTTTTATTTTGGAATTTCGTCGAGAAGAGGCTACCCAAAGGTGATAATAAATATCTGCACGTGGGATTGTGGGTCCAATTACTCATAATTCGGGAGTCCTGCTGGCACAGATTTATTGTTTTACATAAATTGAATTAAGGTGTCAATGCTCTTTAGGTTCTGAGCTTCTGATCCCTTAGCCAACTTCAATGAAACTGTGACGTGCCCCTATGATAAGCTGTGGCTCCATGTGCAAAGAGCACTCTTTGGTCCAAATTTCATAGTGTCTGCACTACGTAAGATGTCACAAAGCATCTTATTTTCCTTGAGCTAGTTCACTGGTTGCTATTAAGTAATTATACACCACGAATTCCACATAGATCTGTTTGCATTTACATGTACCAAACATGAATCATGACGAAATTTTTATGTATGTTGCCAAAAAAGTAACGCTTGTCCCAGCTGAACAAATGGGCAAGGTATTTACAAGCTAATAGTGGTAGAACAGTGGATGATATTTGCAATCATGAATATAACGTTGGATGGATACTGTTTACGTTGGTGTGACAAAGAAAAAGCTTTATGAAAAGACCAAAATGTAATCAGCATCCATTGCCTGTGGCAACAGATTGATTGAGGGAACAAAACCATGACTTCCTTCTTTCCGTTTGAGAAGATGACCGTCTTAAACTGGAACCAGAACACCTTGCCAAATGGTTCCTCACGTTCCTGCTCAAAGTGCAAGGGACTAAAGAGGGGCTAACTTCTGCTCCCAAGCAAAGGCTGGGATTGATTTTGAATGAGGGGAGCGCTTGGCAGCTCTTGGAGCGAAATGTTCTTGAAGGGGAAGAAGTTTTGGATCCACGTGATGTTGGTTTGCAAAATGGGGTGGTCATGTCAGTGGAATCCTCCAATACTTCACTTGAACAAGTGCAAAATGCGAGGGACAGATTAGATGGCCTTTGCATTTCCTTCTGTAGGGGCCTTGCGTCTGGAAGCTTCACAAATGAGACTATGCCGTGCCTGCAGAGAGGGCAAGCAATTGAACCTGGGGGCGAAGTTGTGGTTGTTGAAGTAGAGTTTGTAGAACAAAGATATAAAGCACATTGTGTGCAGAACTCGTGATCACAACCTGCATGCACCGTCATGATGATGTATGAATTTATGCAAAAAAAACCATATATAAACAGTATCTCGAGGCTATTATTGTAGATATAAAACTACAAAACAACAGCAAAAGAAAAAGGGAGTAAGGCAGGCCTATTATAAAACGAGATGAATTCAGGAAATTGTAGCACTCTTCTATCCGTTTCTAATTTCTATAGCACATTGGAATACCACATGTATACACACAATTGCAACCCGTATAAAGGGTGCGAACCTTCATGTATTGTTTATGACAAGCTACCGACCCTTGTAAAATCCAGAAACCATATCGAAGATTGACGTCTATATACGTAACCATGTTAGTCAAAATAAAACGACTTTAGTTATAACCAGAAATTGAAATGTGCTGTTTGTTAAACAATAAAATTGCTCGGCAGCAAAATTATAAATATAACACAACCCTTTTGCCTGAAAAGGCTGAATCATTCGCTACACCAAAGAATCTAATTGCATACCATGGATCCAGCATTAATACTAAACTAAGAACAGATGTTTGATTGCCCATTTAAGAGGAGTGTACCTTCTACAGCGACCATACATTTCCTTTCCAAGCAAACAGCACATGGATCTAAGCATGTTGGAGCTAATTCATTCGTCCTCCATCCACATTCTCTGTCAAGGAAGATCACGACAGAAACAAAAGGAGAAGAGGAGCACTATTAGAAATCATTGGAACACCCCAATTTGGGGTAGAGTTAATTGGATAAATCAAATCAAGTATTGATAAAAATTTATACTCCGTAATGTCAATATGTAGTATCTGCTGTGAAAAAATGTGCACAGAAATATTGGCAGTGTGTCTAGTTTCATGAAATTAACAACTTAATATTAATATGAAAGTAAGCTAATTCATTGCGTGTACAATATAGGGGTAAATTGTTTCCTAGAGAAATCAAGACATAGTTTGACCAAATAATTCCCGAATTTGGCGTACGCTATGAGCAGATCAAAGCATGTTTCCTAGTTACTTCTATGGCGCTGGATGTCAAATGAAATTATTGAACCCAAAAAAGACGTAACATGTTTAGTTAGAAACATAATCACATAAAATCACCAGTTAAATTAAATTATTTCCATCAATACTATTGAAAAATCAGCCAGACAGACACCGCAATCAAAGCATGATAAGACAAATCTACCTGCTAGTTGATTTGAAGTCAGAGCAGACTGAACAAATAAATAGAAAGAATTGTGCTTATGAAAATATATTGATTCTAATTCCTAGGAAAACAAAAGTTTCCAATCGGTTCTCCCAATGAGGAGCATACGAGATAGCACCATATATCATACACTCCAGTAGGAAGAAATTAGTTGAATGGATAAGAGAATAGAGCTAAAACACATACCTAGCAATTCTTACAATGCTCATGAGTGGAAGAGATAGATATGGAGATGGAAGAACTTGTAGGGGTTCTGCTGGAGGTGTTTTTAAGATGTCCTCAAGCCAGTTTCTATTCCACGAACGAGCAACCATCAAGGGCGTCCATCTTCAAAACAAAAATCATATAAGAAAACCAAAAAGTTATCTCCCATCATTGACAAACAAGTGCTTTCGACAGCATAAATCTCCGCTCGCTTTATTCAAATGCAACATAGCATTACGGGCACTACTACACTTGTGGTAAGTTAATTGTCTTTTATCCAGTAGACACCAAAGGATTGTTCAAAAGAATGCAGTGAGAAAACAATATTATCCTCGATTCAAATTGTAATGAAAAAGAACAGGCTCTTGCAAATCCACGTCATACGGATAATACTACAATTCAAAATATCATGATGAACGGGCATTTAATTTCAAGATGATAAGCAATGCAAACATCCAATTACAATTAACAAAGAAAAAAAAAAAAAAAAAAAAAGGAAAAATTTAAAAAAAAAAAAAAAAAAAAAAAAAAAAAAAAAAAACAAAAAAAAGAAAGAACAATTAAATAAAAAAAAAA
>Ga0099825_1007912_pt1 | contig 12771 bp, 7 predicted proteins | sample SiratroredBW_FD_76838 | JGI IMG/M metagenome (GOLD analysis project Ga0099825, IMG submission 76838) | Root nodule microbial communities of legume samples collected from California, USA - Siratro red BW | ecosystem: Host-associated > Plants > Roots > Nodule | place: USA: California | collected...
GTCCAATGACCTCATAATTTAATATGAGAGAATATATTATTCCTTCTAAATTCTGAGAATAGAAGAAAAGTGAGGAGAGAGAATAAGGTAGGAGACGGATAAGTTGTTAGAGAAATTAGAAAAGTTGGTCTATTTAATAAAACCAAACTAGTGAGAGAGGGCAGAGTGGAAATTGTAAAAGTTGGACAGGTATAACCTGTGTGAAAGGAACAAGTGGTTCCTTTGTGAGGATTGTACTTTGTGGTGAATATCAATAAAGAGGTTATTCAAAACTTGATTGTTTTTCTTGTTTGTTTCCTTTCAAACGGTAAGTGAGTGGAGTGTTCCAAGCGATGCTAGTAGAGTGTACCAAGCGGTGCAGCAGTACTAGTGGAGTGCAGAGGTGATAGTGAGGGTAGTTGAGGACTGTTTAGATTTAAAGGAACGTAACATCTTCACAACCAACCACCTAAACATCAACCCATGGTGGTATTTTGGGTACCCGTTCTCCAACTAGATTTTCACTCAACTTAGCCTTATCCTTCCTTTCCTACTTCAGGTTAAACATTCTTACCTCAAAACTTAGAAGGCTAATTTGTTTATGATTAAAGAATTATAGAATAATTTTGTTAGATATCCCACATCGACTAGAGATATAATCAAATTATAATTTATAAGTGAATGCAAACCTTACCACACAATCTGATTTAGTGAGGTTGCGTTAAGCTTAAAGTCTACTATCTAATATGGTACTAAAACCTATCGCAACGAGGCTTGTTGGCCTATTATCTCACCCACTATCGAGTCGTTATTAGTCCATCCACTAATATTTAGTCCTATGCTTGACATGTTTGATCTTCAACATGAGAGGATATGGTTGAATAAGGTTTAAAGTCTACTTTCTAAGAAATTTCAATTGTTTATTACAATAAATATAACTAATTCTATGCTGTAATCGAAGTAGGAATATGTTGTAAATACATGTATTTCTATAGTCTAAGAAATCTTGTGGGATTGATTTTCAAATATTTTCAATATAACCAATGAGGGTTGAGAGGATACCTTTGAAGCACTTCTAAAAATTTGTCTTTCAAGTCCTACCTTATTAGCAAAGAAGGTTTTACACTATTCTAAATCTGTACTTTAATACCTCCATTCCCTCTACCATCAAGGCAATAGTTACAATAAGGTCACCAAAACAAGAATAAACAAGAGAAGGCAAAGACTTAGATCAAATGTTCCACCGTATATGTGAAGTATGAACTAACTCTTATAAGTTGTTCTTACCCATTTGGGCCATGATCAGCTTAATGAAACAGATAATATCAAGTTGCCGTTCAAGAAAAATAAATAAAAGTAAACCAAGCAATAATATTTAAAAAGGCTTGATAACTATTTTGGTCCTACCAGTTATTTATTTTGTTCAATCTCATCCCACTATTAATAAACGAATCAAACTGGTCCCTTATTTTTAAATCAATCCAATTTATTCCCTTCTATCCAAATTGACTTAAAAAATTAATTTAATTAACGGCAACAATTTTAAACTATCACTAAAAAGTTGTTGCCAATTAGCGGCAACCGATATTTTAGTGACATTGTCACTAACCGATCCTATAGTTGTAAGTCAATTTAGACAAGGTACAAAATTGCTTCAATTTCAAGGAAATAAGGGACCAAAATACGTCCATTTGAAGTTAAAGAACCATATTAAACCATTTATTAATAATGGGGAAAAATTGAATATAGTAAATAACAAGACCAAAAGGGCAATTAAGCCTATTTAATAATTACATTAGCTGGAAAAGTAGGAAAATAAGCAAACTAAGAAATAATGTACCGGACGACCACAAAGATATTCAAATGTGAAGCGTGCAACTCCATCTAAGCTTTCGGGAACCTCAAGTGTCCTGGCATAGAACGAAATTACACTGTCAATATTTATTATTCATCTCATTTAACAGAATTAATTTTATATAGGATACCTTCCAAACATCACTGAGATAGTGGAGTTGGAAACCATTCTTCCTCCCAATCTGCCTGTTACATCATGCCACTTTTTCTCAAATTCATTGATTGCTTCCTTTTCAATAGGCCAGAAAAAGTGCACCTACGTATCTATAGCAGTTAAAATTCCAATATGTTCCAACTTCTAAAATGCAAAATAAGATTACCTAACTGTTGTTATTACATAATAGTAAATATCCACCATATAATAATCCTAATTATTATGTGCCAAATGGTGATGATCACATTATGATCCATAGAGCTGACCTCACCTAGTGGGCTAAGACTTTGATGTTGTTGTTCTTGTACATAATTTCTAACAATGAAGATACACAAAATTAAGCAAATTATAGGCTGATAAAGCTCACGATCCATACCATAAAGTTACGGGAAAGGGTAGCTGAGCAGAAACTAAGACATCCGCATTACTAAATAACAGTTTGGTTTTATGCTGAGTAGGTTGACCAGAAATTTCTACAAGAATGGATTGACCAACACATGATCAGTTAAAAAGACTTAAATTTGACATTTTTTAAAATTGTAAGAATTTATGTAGAGGGAAGAAGAGAGATAAAAAAGAATGTATTTAAGATGTATTATTATGTAATGTAGATGTATTTGTTCTCAAAACCTAAAACACTGACTGCGTTGGTACTAATCATAATCCTAACTAATTAGGAAAAGGCTTGGTTGTTGTTGTCGTCGGAATACCTTTCGTCTACTATGAAAGAAATTGAAATCACATTTGCACAGTTATTTTTCATAATTGAGACAGGGTCAGAAAAAAATAACTTAAATTCTCACCTGGTTTTCTGACTTTTGTGCTATAAAACGGCGGTAGTCAATTTCACTCCCTATCAATACCTTCTCACAATGGTCTTCCAATTTCGAGACAAGTTTCTGAAATATTTCTTTTTGCATACCAGCCTGCACAAAAGCAAGAACAAGGACTTGTTTCCAATTGGTCTATGTTGAGAGGGATCTAATTCCTCAAAAACAGAAAATTATAAGAGATGTCATTGGTGTAGTTATTGACCATAACACAACTGAAAACCGGATAAAATGATAGCAGGTACAGTGAAAGATTGACTATTAAAGAAAACACCTCATTTAAGTCGTTTGGTGCTCGATTACTGGTAGCCACAATTATAGTTCCACTACTCAGCAATCTGCTTAGAATTCCAGATAAAGCCACAATAGCAAATACATCAACAGTCTGAAATATAGAGTATCAAAACTTAGTCATATTCTACACTAAAAGATATAGAATGAAGAAACAAAGCATAGCAGAACAGAGCTAGATCAGCAAGCATGCTAAGAATGAGCCAAGAAGGAAAAGAAAAACAGGTGCAACTCAATCTAAAAAAACAGTTGTGCTTCAATGCCATCAGAGTTTTCACTAGATACTTTGAAACGAAATTGAAGTATACATATAGGTAGGGGAAATATTTTCTGGGAAAGTAATACATAAAGATTGCAAATAAGAAAATAAAGCACAGAAGTCAAAAACTACATAAACTTCACACTGCTGTAAAAACCTTTCAAATGGATCATGAAAAACTACTCCATGAGGGAAGACATTCCTAGTGTTCACCAAAAATCCCAGACATTTTAGAAAGTGTTATCTGAATGTTGTGTGTATAATGTAGACCACATAGTATGCATTTATACCAATTTATAGAATTAAATACAATGAATTAATACCTAATAATTAGAAATCAATGATCCTAATTTCCTAGAATTTGTATAGAAAATGACTAATTACATTCTAAAACTCTCCCTCAAGTTGGAGCATATATGTCATATGCACCAAGCTTGTTATAAATATACTCAACCCAAGGTCCTCTAAAACACATCAGCCCAGTGGTTGCTAGAATCGACAAAATCAATTGTGATTTCTCATAAAGCACATTTTCTCTCATATAGTGACAATCAATCTCTATATGTTTGGTTCTTACATGGAAGACCGAGATTGATACAATTTGAACTACAGCTTGATTGTCACAAATGAGCTTCATTTCACAGATGTCCCCAATTTTTTAGTTGTCGTAGTGGTTACCTAAGTCAACTAAGCTGACAAGTGGTTGCTGCCATAGCAAGATATTTTGCCTCTACATTAGATCTAGCAACTATGTTTTACTTGCTTCTCCATGAGATAAAGTTTCCTATGATAAGAACACAATATCCAGAAATGAATCTTCTATCCTATGGTGATTCTACCTAAGAGAAAAGGAACTTGTTACCAAACATATGATCAGACACACCTGAGTCAAGAATCCAAGGTCCAAGGGAGGAGGATTGAGAAACAAAGGCTGCAGGATTACTAGACTGTGCAATAGCGGTGGTAGGTTGTGTATGATGCACAACTGCCTTGTATTGGAGATACTCATTGTAGGCATCAATATAAATTGAAAACTCACCAGCTGATCCTAGAAATGACTTGAGCAATATTAGCGGTCTTGGGTTGTTGTTGTGCCTTTGTACTACAATCTGCCTCAATAAGGCCATACCATTAACGAAAGTTGTAATGAGGGCATTGACCACGATAGCCACCATGATTTTCACTTTGTCCACCTCAATTGGTAGAATGGGACTACAAGGCAGACGAATTTGTCGAAAGTTTAGGACATTGCCCAAACATGTAAGGAATTGAGAGGCGAAGTAATTGTTCACTAAAGATGTCATAAGATGGAACAATATATTTCGATAATATTTGATTGCAAGCAAAGTCAAACCCAGGAGGAAGTCCAGCAAGTGCAAAAACCATAAAAACATTCCACGTCGTTCAACATGTTTTTCTGCATCATTAGTGAAAGGCACGAGTGCATCAAAAATCATCAATTAAAGAAATCGATCTTACCAATATAGGTTTCTATATCATGGTCTTCAAGCTTTATAGAAATAAGGTTGGAGACAACGTTGTAAAGGCAATGAATGTCATTGGACAAAACTCTCTTGGCTTTGGGAACCAGAGAAATCTACACAAAGAGGCATCAATTTGCTTCCATCAAGCATGATCAGTGCTAGAAATATCTTTGTCTTGTTTTGTCAAGTGGTCATCATGACCTTGACCCTAGAACCACAACTGAACAACAGCAGCCCAGGAGCTTGGTCAGTTTTTTGCATGGAATCAAGGAAACAGTGGTATAAGTCACTACAGTAGCAGGATTTGAGTGGTATGGTACTTGTCAGAAGCCTGAGAAAATGAACCTAAACAAGGGGTGCCTGGGTGTGAGGTAAAAGGTAGAGGGCATGTCAACAAGTAGGTCATCGGGAAATTTGTTATGGGCGTCAAGTAAGTCTCAGGAAATTTCTTATTGGCACGTGTAATGCACACACCAAAAAGAAGCTATGCATGTGGGCAAGTGAGGCAGTAGAACAGAGTTGTGAACAAAGCATGGTGGTCACTGGCGGAGGCGGTTCTAGTCACAGCAGTCATTAGAGGAAAAGAACAGAGTAAAAGGGCAAGCCATGGCCACAAGTACTATTTAGCCAAGACAAGGAATTGAAAAAAAACCTAAACTAATGACAGCATATAAGAAAATGTTATCGGAATGCTATGTGTCTAATGCAAACCATATCTGTTTATACCAAGTTGCAGAATCAAATACAGTCAATTCTTGCCTAATAATTAGGAATCAATGATCCTAATGTCCTAGAATTTGTATAAACTAATGACTAACAATCTTGTAACAGCTAATGGCAAATTACATTCTAACACTTATTATTAAATAAAAACAAGTAATATATCAAATCTATTACCTCCAAGTGATCAAATCAAGGTTTGATGAATAGTAGCAAGGAAACAATAATTTCAAATACAAATATGAGGAATTCATTATAACAAAATGTATGGATTTTCCTTTACCTGTATCTCATCAAAGCACAAAATGCTAGCTCCTTTTTCACTCTCTTCTCCATCTAGGAAAAATTTATCTGCTACAGTTAGAAGAATATTCTTTATTTGTATCTCTTGCTTGTATCTTTCCTCAGCAGCCAACCACTCTTTAGCTTTCATGTCAAACGGAAGACTCATAATCCAACCAGCAACAGTCGATTGCAAAGGCTTCTCTTCTATTTGGCTCTTCCATATCTTGTGCATATGTGCATTAATTCTAAGCATGGCCTACATATTAGTGGAGGAACTGCTTTCAGTACCATGTTCATAATAATTATCAATGCTCTGAGAAAAGTAAAATGGTGCATACATTCCAGAAAGCAACATATAAGACATCTACATCAATATGACCATAAGCTCAAAAGTATAGTAAAAGACTCACCTCATGAAAGTGATACCTTCTTCGATGTTTTACAATTCCTTTAGTAGCACTATAAAACATGTCCATCAACATCGTCTTCCCTTCAACATTAGAAGTGAAACCACATAGATAGAGAAGAATTAGACATTGTGTATATATATATATATATATATATATTTATGATAATTAGGAAATTATTTGTTGTTGCTAGATATCCTTAATTACGGTAGTTTAGCAATTCAAGGATCTACATAGTTAATTATTTCCTCCGTAGTTATTACCTAAGCTATATGATGATGTGGATAAATAGTCGGTTCGATATAATAAGTATAGACATATTTTGTTTTTAGTACAATAAGAAAAAGAGCATTCTTAGTATAAAAACTATAATTTCATTAGTTTTGTTTGAACTTCATTAATGGTAGAGGTAGTTGAGCACATGCTTGGTCATCACTAATTGCTACGTGTGTTTATTAAAGGGATAATTAATGTTAATAAGCAATTAACCATGAAGGTGGTTATTGAGGATTTTAAATTTGCAAAGCAAAATGCAAAGGACAAAAGGCTTCCTTCAAGGTTAATTGCATATTAATGTCAATTTTTCCTTTATTAAACACATGTGGCAATTACTAAGGACCATATACGTGCTTAATTACCTCAACTATTAACAAAGTTCAAACAAAATTGACTGATTAAGGTTTTTGCGCTAAGACTGTTCTTTTTTCTTTCTTATTGTACTAAAAAGGAAATATGTCGATACTTGTTGTGTTGAACCATCTATATACCCTAATAATATACTCTAAGTTGTACATTGACACAAATTCAATCATGTCCCTTGCTTTTTTTTCTACTCAACTCAACATGATACCTAGAGCTTAATAGAGACAAGGCTATATCATGCCTTCTAGGTGAGCTCATTGTCGATCAATGTCTTTCTTTGGAAACTGTCTCTTAGGTTTCTACGCAGGACCACTATCACGCTCTATTATCGACATTGTTTTCCCTTTGTTTTAGTCTCGATGTTGTTGTCATCTCGATGCGAACTCTTGGAGTAACTATTGAAAAATACTCTTGAATGGAGTAATTATAAAAATTTGAGGGTCCTTGAGGTGATGACCTAACCAAATATAGACAACGTATGGAGGCTGGCTAGGATCCTTGAGGGTCTCTTGGCAGACTTCTTGAATGCTCCAAGAAGGCAAGGGAAAGAGAGGCCACTTAGGAAAACTCAACTAAGTAAGCAAAACTCGCAAAAAACATACAAAAGGTTACTCAAGTGCTCAAATGTATATTCAACTCAAAGGTGATTTTACAAGGCAAGTATGGCCTCTTTTTATAGAAAAGGAGTCATATCCTATCTACTCTAAATGGAAATGTGGGACTTTGTTTTACATAGGCACCTAGGGTTAGCTATTCTATCATAGGTTAGCCTTATTCTAATATCCAAACATACTAACCTGTGTCCTTTTAAGCTATTTTTTTTCATATGAGAGGCTTTCTTCTATTTTATTTACATTTTTATATTCTTTAACTTGTATTCTTAATATTTCTTCACCAATCTCTTCTTTAATTGAAGACTCCATTCTCATAATCACACCAGTTCGTCACACCCCTTCCTCTTTCACGGAAGTTGTCATTCTCAAGTTTCGTTGAAGAAAATAAGGTCGAATATAATTGATGAAGATCACAAAGAAAGTGACAAGGTTGAAAATAATAAAAGGCATGGGAGTGGGAGGGAGTTCAAGCAACTATAAATCAAATGATTAAAAAAGGCTATAAAGAAGTTGATGCTCAAATTACCAAATTCTTTTACGCAAGTGTCATTCTATTCAATGTAACTAAAAATATAGCCTTTGCAAAAATGTAAGATGATTGGGAAATATGGAGTTGGTTATAAACCTCCATCTTATCATGACATCAAAAGCTCCTAAAACAAGTAGTGAATATCCTTCAAGAGTTTAGAGATAGGTGGAAGAGAACAAGTTGCACAATTATGTCTGGTGGGTAGACAAATGAAAAAAAAAGGCGTTCTATTTGTAAGTTTTTGGTGATTAGTACTAAAGGGACTATGTTTCTTTATTCATTGGACACCTCATGACACAGAAAGTAAAACAAAAAAAGAAAATTAATTTGCAACTTATTAATTTATATAGTACAAGAGGATCTTTTTCAAATTAAACTCTTACGAGTTTACAAGTGTACAAAATTCCCATAAGTTTACATAGATTCTCAAGTTTGATAACTTTGGTTTGATTAATTGACTTTTTAAGAGATAGAGGTAAATTTGCATGCAAATCTTGGTTGTTTGTTAATGGTACTTATGCATCAATACTTAAAAAGGTTTCCCTTAGGCTAATTCGGAAACCGTGTTCATCATCATGTGGAAGAAGTGGAGCAATTACTCTCTTACCCATTCTACAAAAAGAAGCAAGATGATATATTATAGGGAAAAAGATTGAGCTTTTGTTCAATGAAATTTTCATCTTCTTTCAAGAATTCTCTTCAATATCATTAGCAAAAATAAATGATGGACATTGCAGGAGATGAATTTGAACCACTTGATAAGTATGGAATTGTAGAAGTTGCTACATTATCCCTTGCCGAGATGCAGCTAGAGACTAGATTTAGGCCTTACATAGATTGGCAAGGTGTTCTCTTGGATTTTTTTTATTCAATGATGATGCCTCGTAGTGTTTTCTGGAGACTCACTATCATATTAGAAATTGTAAAGCCTTTTTAATAACTTGTTTTAAGGAGAATATATGAATCTTAATTCTCAAATTAGACTTTCATACAGGTGGTCACGTTTAATATGTGTTGTGTGTGCAGTCTCCGGATGTCTTATATTTTAGACATCAGCTGTAATAATGTGTGTATCAAAGTCCATAATTAATATTTAGAAATCAAATCAGGCTGATGTATGTTTGCATCATAGGTAAGCATAACAGTCCAAAAGAAGAAAAGTAGAAGGTAAATACCACTGCCAACACTGCCATATATATAAAGTCCTTTAGGAGCTGGAGGAGCAGTTGGACGACGACCAACTAGTGAATCCAACTTCTTCTCACGTTTAAGATACGATACCCATTTCCCCACCCCTGGCTCCATATTCGCAGGTCTTTTCCTGAATCACCAAAAAGGACATGTAGCTTCAATAGATGTCACAATACAAGTAGCTTCAATCACAAAATACATCCAAACCAAGGTAGAAAAATGAAACAAAATTCGCAGTAATCGAACAGAAGCCGAATTTGAAATTACTACTATCAATGAAAATCCATAGAAACAGTGAAATAACATCGTCTCAAGCCTCCAGTTTAATCAAGAGCATATTAAATTAACCCAGAACTCACCTGGATGCCCATCTTTCTGTAAGCTTATTGTTCAACCGCTTCCACCAGTCCTCATCCTTCTGGTGCACCTCAACTTCCTCCATAAGAAGTCTCCGCCGCTCATTCTCCCGCTGCTTCTCCCAATTAGCTAGATTCACCTACCAACAGTGAGGACAAATTCAAAAACCGTACACAAACACAAAAACCAAGCAGTGCAAATAAATTAAAAAAAAAAAATGCTGGTTAGTGCAACAAAGGAACAAGTAACAGAACATCCAATTCCAGTTATACATGATACTCCTTCATATCTTTCTCATACTGCTCCAACCTTGCAAGCAAACTCTCAAGCTCCGAAGCAACACTCTCTTGGTAAGGATCATGCTGCAACTTCCCCTGATCAACTAGACTTCTGTACTGCACAAGCGGCCCTAGAAAACAACAATTCCGCGCAGAAACCAACGAATCGCGAATTCCATTCAAAAGTTGAAAAAACAAAGTTAATAACGATTAATTCCTAAACTCAAATTACAACAGAAAGTGGATGATTATGCTAATGAAATTGAATTGAAAATGTGAATAGAGATTAACCTGCACGGTTCTGACGATACGGTTCATCACAATACGAGCGAAGCGCAATGAGGCGGAACTTGGAGGCAGGGCTTGAAAACAAAAGGAGTTGTTTCGATTTGGAGAGAAGATTCCAGATTCTTCTCATTTTTTCGGAGTGGTTTTGTTTTCAAAAGTGAATGAACTTCTTCACTTGCATTTGTTGGTTGGTTGGTTTGGGTTTTGTTTTGAGAAGAAAGAGAGAACGTGTATGTGAGTGACGTGGCTGCTTCCCTCGCCACAAGAACAAACTAAAGTGAAAAGTGACGTGGCTACTTCCATGATCTCGGAAGGAGCTTCCGTGAAAAGTTTTCCAACAACACGTTCCTTGTCCTATCACTTCTGTTATCCATGAAGGTTCTGACCTAATTGTGCCTTGCGCAGTACAAAATCTGCGACTTGGAATTGTCTTATTGTAACCCACTTTTAGTCACCCTTATAATGCTTCTCCTCTTATTCCACTGTTTTCCCTCAATTCTTCATTCATATCTAAGTTTCCGGACGCTTCTTTCTGTACCTTCATGACTTCCTTCTGCATCCGTATCTCTATATTTTGAAATATTGAAAATACAATTTTGTACAATTTAAAATATAAATTTTTTATATTTAAATTATGATTATATAATTTAAGATATATTTTTTTTCTATTTTAAATTTTATAATCTAAAATAAAACATTTGTAATATAAGAAAAAGTTATATTTCATATTATATAATCTACGATATAGTATAATCCAAAATTCAAAAAATTTAAAGAATATAAGATTTATTTAATTTTTTCATTAAGAGTATAAAGGAGAATTTGTTGTTGTAATTATGGAAGTGCAGAAAGAAAGTGTGGAGGAGCAGAAAGAATGCGTCCCTCCGATGTCACTCTCTGATTCCGTGGTAGAGAAGCTTTTTACTTGCATTGTGGGTTGATTCAATTCAATGGGAATCATGCATTCATTCCATATAGCAATTGGAAAGAGTCTTGTATTGTGAATTGTTACATGGTGTGGTAAGAGCATAGGACCTTGTGCTTTGTCAGGTTAAGATCCCTTCGTGTTCTGTAATCTCTTCTTAATCTTCCTCAATATTGTCTTATTAGCTGCTTGTGCCTACTCTCTCATTTGAGGTGTTCTACCAACGAGAAGACTTGTTTAACGCCTAGGTTTAGGCACATTTGTCTTACTGAACTGTTTGTAAGTTGAGTGTGGCTGTCAGATATTAACATCCTTGGCACCCTAAAAGAAGAGATCATGTTCTTCCAAATAAAGCTCGTAACCTTCAAGGTGGTTATGACTACCCTGGTTACATTTCTTAAAATCACGGATGACTTATGGCCGAAACAGGTAAACAGGTCAACCAGGCCTCAAAAATCTAAAAGAAATTTAATGTGTTTAGATTTGAAAGTTTCAAAAAAATTTAATACTAATATATTATTATAAAATAAAAAATATTTAATTTTAAAATTATATTAATAAAATTTTAATTAAAATTTTAAATATTTTAACTGATTTTAAGTTTATATTAGTATTATAAATATTATTTAATAATTTTAAATTTATATTGGTACAATAAATACTATAATAAAATAATATTTTTGAAACTTTTTTATAATAAATTAATAATATTTAAAAAAGATTGAACAGTCAAGGAATCTTAGGTGTTCAAACTTTTTAATTTATCTCTTTCCTATATTACAAGGGATTGATATCATCTCTTTATATGTTAGACTTTGTCACTTCTCTCTTTCTTTCTTAACTTATCTCCTTTCTTTCTCTATCTCTTTGTTATTGTTATCATCTCTTTATATGTTAGACTCTGTCACTTCTCTCCTTCTTTCTTCACTTATCTCCTTTCTTCCTCTATCTCTTTGCTCCTTCTATAATATTATTTCTTCCACTTCTCTCCTTCTTTCTTCACTTATCTCTTTTCTTCCTCGGTCTCTTTGTTCCTTCCATAATATTATTTCAACTTTTTCAAATTTCTTTCATTTCATATTTCTATACTGTGCATTTATGTGCTTGTCTTTATTTGGAGACTTTGAGAAACAGTAGATTGATTGAAGAGTTTGTATTAACTTTTTGCTCCTTATTAGGTAAATAATATGAGATTGATCAATTTATCTCAATTTTTTTTATTTTTCATTATTGTTTAATTAATTTTAAAATAATTATTTTTTATTATTGTTTAATTAATTTAAAAATAATTTGTGTATATTAAGGCTTTGTTTAGTTAGGAGAGTGGATTTGAAGAGATGGATTTGAAGAGATTTGAAAGTTTGGGATTTGAAGAGATTTGAAAGTTTGGGAATGATTTGATAGATGTTATAGATTTGTTTTTATTTTTTTAATTGATATATCTATGAAATTACTAATTAACCCTTTTGAAATAAGATGGTAAAAAATTAAAATAAATTGGATTAAATTGATTTTAATATAAAAAACATTACTAAAATTATTTAAAAACATTTAAAACATATCTTCTAAATTATTTAAAATTAAACATAAATCCTAAATAATGCAATAAAATCACAAATTTATTATTCTATTAAAATATACAATTTAGTCTAAATCATAATTAACTGAAATCTGTAAAAAAAAA
>Ga0099825_1007917_pt1 | contig 12764 bp, 7 predicted proteins | sample SiratroredBW_FD_76838 | JGI IMG/M metagenome (GOLD analysis project Ga0099825, IMG submission 76838) | Root nodule microbial communities of legume samples collected from California, USA - Siratro red BW | ecosystem: Host-associated > Plants > Roots > Nodule | place: USA: California | collected...
AAGGAATGCTTCCGCGGTTTCCTTCATCTTAGTCAGAATCATGGCACTGATTTCCTCAGGGCTGAACACCTTGGTCTCACCATCCTTAATTTTTACCTGTATGTAAGGTTTTCCATCCTTGTTGACAATGTTGTAAGGAACGAGCTTCATGTCTCTTTGAACTTCCTTATCTCCAAACCTGACAAATGATAAGAGTCAGACACCTTTGTTCTCATCAAATTCTATAACCTGAATCAAAAACTCGACAACGTCTTACTTTCTTCCAATAAGTCTCTTAACATCGAAGATGGTCCTTTCGGGGTTGACAGCTGCCTGATTCTTGGCAGCCTCCCCAATGAGTCTCTCACTGTCGGTGAAGGCAACCCACGATGGAGTGATTCGGTTACCTTGGTCATTGGCTATGATTTCGACATGGCCATTCTTATAAACACCAACACAAGAATAGGTCGTTCCAAGATCGATTCCAATGACCGTCCCCAACTTGGTAGCTTCCTCCTTTGCAATGGAAATTGCAAATACACATCCTGCAATGAAATCTCTCGAAGTTAATTACAAGGTAAACTCAAACTAGTTAATTGATGACAAACTGAACCACGTAAAGTAAGTATTCTCAGTCATTCATAACAATATAAATAGTTTACATTACATATACAAGCACAACAAATCATGAATACGAAGAAACATCAGTAACTGATTTCCTCATCAACAAGATTACTTAATTACTCTCACCAACTCTGGTGAAGGAGGCAACCCCTGTTCTAAAAGGAAGAAATCAATTATTCGGAGTGACATCGATAATCATAAAAGGCAATTGCAATTTGCATCATGAGAAACATATATTAAATAAGAATCATGCACCATGAGAAATCACGAGTAATATGCGATCAAGTATGCGAATCATTAGATATCTGATTTCAAATTGCAGTACAACACAAGAAACTAAATTAATAAGCATGCACTGCAATGAATGTACTATTGCACGAAACATGTGAAAAAAAAAGGTTACGCAGCATCGTTGTTGCGAAATTATGGAAATTAAATAAAGGAAACAACAATGACACAAATCAAAACAACGAGCAATCATTATCAACACGTTTATTATAGTATACACTGAGTGTTGTTTATATTCACTGAATGCAACTAATAACGAGTTTAAAGAGAAACTTAAAAACACATAAATTCCAATGCAGTGATAGGAACGTTTATGATCTCATCAGATCCAAGAAAATAGGGATCCAAAAAAACAATCACAAAAAAGTTGGAAGAAATCGCAGTGAGATGGATCTTGCTACATTGAAAAGAGACAGAGAAAGCAATGAGATCTGATTGATACCTAAGAAAACAATGGCGAGCGGAAGCAGAGACCCGCGTGAAAACGAGCGAGCCATGGTGGCGAGTTTTCTTCTCCCTTGTCGATGAATTGCAGTTCTGTTAGTTCACAACCAAGGGTTTGTTTCAGTTCCATTTATTTATAGATCTCATTGGAAAGTTTGGGCATGTCACACGTGGTGACGTGGACCAATTGCGAGTCCTGAAAGGATGGTTTGGCCAATAAAATTGGTCCTTTTGCTTGGGAACACCTCACACCTTCTCATTAGTTGATATAGAAAAGTTTACACAAAAATAAATGTTCCTCTACGTACAAATAAATAAATCTAGTATTAAATTCACTTAAATGCCCATCTTGCTATTTAGTATTATCATCACAATTATACGATTTAAGTTATTTTATTTTATTTTAGTAACATATTATTTTATTTTCATACATTTGATTTTGAGGTTTTCATTCTAACACAGATCAAGAGTAAAATAATTTTACACTTGAGTCGTGTAAATTATTTAAAATATGAAGCTAAGTGAACCAAAAAAGTTAATAAATAATTAAAATATTAAAAGTGAAATAAAAAAACTTGGCTTCTCGTTGAGCAACTTTCAAAACCAATGGGTATTTGACTTGTTTAACCGATTATGAAATCATCTTTATGTACTATTTTTACATTTGTAAATGGACATTTGGTCTTGTAAAGGATAAGTTCTTATGCAAGTTATAAGTGGCCAAGCTGTTAGAATCCCTGAAGTCCGTGTTTCAAAAGAGACAATTACTTTTGGTCTGTGAATGAATAATGCTTTTGTGCTTGTATTTTTTCTTCCAAAACTCGAGGAAAAAGAAACGAATTAATAGGTATAAATAGTAATAAAAATGAAAATCTATAAAAAAAAATATTTTTCCTTTTATTTGTTAAGGTTATATCTATTAAACCAAAATATACCAAATTAGTTGGTTAGTAATGTAACTCTATTTTCTAAAACGTAATTTGAAGTTTACTTACTATTTCACAAAATGAGCTGGTAAAGTTTGCGAATTTAACATGTGTTGGACTTGGAAATTGCCTAGATTTTAAAAATTGGGTTCATTATTTATGAACACAACAAATGGTTACATGTAGGCAACCCTTATACAAGTTAATTGTAATATAATTTAAAATAAAAAATTATTTAATCTCAAATATATTGAGATAATATTGGTAGGGTTAATCGTGACATCTAAAATTAAAATATTATTTATTTCGATTTCAAAATTTTATGTTTTTTTCTCAAAATGTGTTTTGGAATCTTAAAAAATTTAAATTTTCTTTAACCTCTATTTAAGCAATGTAAAATTAATAAATATGTTCTAACAATTTTCTAGTTAACTAATTAATATAAAGAGAACGATGTTTTATTTTCTGAATTACTTTTTCATTTTCATACAACACAAATATTCTGACTTCAAGTCCGTTTTGGTATTATATTTGATGTATTGTCAGTTTTAAATTTCGTCACAGTTTTATTTTTAAAAGTTGTCTTGAATATTTAAAAGATGAAGGTGTATTTCCCTAAGCCTCAATTCCTAAGTCATATAAGACTATATAGCATATTCGAAGAAGCACCTCACTTGAGGTATAACATTTTTGGGATCAAACACTATATCAAAGGTATTGTTTTGAAATCTAGAGTTCTGTATTGTTATTAAAAAACATCTGAAATGATTAAGAAAGAAAAATATATTTAAATTTTCATTAACTTTGATTCCTAAGCTATATGAGGCCATAAGACTTACTAAACACAAGTCTTCAGTTGATGTATAAGAAAAACAATAATTTATCTTGAAAACCACTTTTTTATTTTTTCCTTAGTTGAGGAATAAGAAAAAACCAGATAATTTTTAAAATCACTTTTTCATTTCACAAAATCACATTAAATATATCAACTTCAAATTCATTAAAATAATATCATTATAATCAATTGTTATGTCTAATATATTATTCGTTTTGAAACTCCAAGCTCCATCACAATCATTTTATTTTTAAAAAATATCTCAAGGAATTAAGGGAATAAAATGTATTATCCCTTATCTTTATTTTTAAATAATATAGAACTATTAAACATATTAAAATAGATATTATTTATAAAAGAATATTTTAAAAAATACATTGTTACAAAAAAAATATAAAAATATACAATTACACATGAAGAAATTGGATAATAAATCATTATTTGTCTAGAACAGTAAAAACAGTAGGGTGCAAGATATTTTGTCAAATTAAAGATGTTTAACAATTAAGATATATTTCTTACAATAAATAAATAATGTTATACAAATTAAGAGAATCTCTTTTCTAATGACATATTTATTTGATTTTATGAATCTTTTAACTAAAATTTAACATGATTCCATAAAGATTCATATAAAGCATCTATATTTGTTAAATGGGTTAGAAGAAATAGTTTTTACATTCTTGATAACTTAACTGTGATTGTATATGTAACTAGACAAACAATATAACATAAAACTTCATATCTAAAGTTAGGAACATCTAAATAAAAGAGATTGGATGGAACTATAAAAGCAAAACCTACTGGACAATTATATTTTGAATAAAAAGTTTCTACATTCTTAATAACTTAATTGTGATTGTATATGTAACTAGTCAAACAATATAACATAAAACTTCATGTCTAAAGTTAGAGACATATAAGATAAAAGAGATTTGGTGAACTATAAAAGGAAAACCTGTTGAACAATTTTAGTTTGAAGAAGTTGGAGAGTTTTAGATCAATCTATTTTTGAAATAATGCCTTGTTAATTTAGATTACATCGTTTATAGTATATAATGACAATAAACTTTAGAAGAAATCCGAATAATATAAAATATTAATAGGGTCAATGTATGAAATGTTTATTTTTTTTTTTAAATTATCAAAATCAGAATAAAGTAATAATAATTTATATCTACACTAAAATAATAAATATATTACTTAATTAAAAAAAACTAATTATCTTAATTTAAACGTCGTTTATTACCTTGAATATATTAATTATTTTTTTTATTTTTGCGGTTTTATTACCAAACATAATTAGAAAGATAAAGTGTCCTAGAACAATCGATACCTTTAAAATGTTTTCCAAAACTCATTCCATCCCGAACAAAACGGCAAGTATTTCAGGTCCTATTATATTATTATCTCTTATTTCCATATAAAAAAAAAGTCAGTGAAAGTCTAAGAATAAAACGTTTTCGTCGAACTACAGAAAGTAGAACGTTTTTTACATTTAACAAAACACACACACACGGTCTTACCACATTACATTAAAAAGGTAAATAATCTAAAGCTATTAAATATATATAATCAATGATAATTTTGATATGAGTATTCAATAAATATCATTTTCATATTAAGTATTTAAAAAATTAAACATTTTATTTTAAGTCCTTCTTATTATTTTTGTCGGTTCCGTGGTTTACGTATTCATTAATTTAAAATAAGTGTTAGAAATTATAAATATTAGGTCTATTGACAAACGATCGAAAGAGTCAATGTAATAACGAGACAAAACATAAATAAATATTTTTTTTTCAATACTTAAACTAAAATATTATAATTTATCAAGTATCTAATTTGAGAAAAGCCAATTTATCAAGTGATCAAAACAAAAAATAAATTATATATTAAGGACTTAAAATTCGGATTAAAATCTTAATGAATCTTTCGTAAATAGTTGACACACAATTTAAACTATGAAAGCAAATGAATTAGTTACTTAAAAATTGTAATCAGAAACTTTTAAACGTGTTTAAGTGAAGTTGACTAGAAAAGTGTGTTGTTAAAAGTGTATTACGTGCGAAGAGGGAAGCGAGACAAAAGAACCCGTCCAAGGGACCAGGAGAGAACAACGAACACAAACCATAATCTTCACAAGAGCTTCGTGGAATCGAAGCTAAGTTCTAAGCACACAATATAATATAAAAAGCCCCTTTCGGTTTTCGTTACAATTGTAATCTGCGGCATTGAGGAACCCCAAATTGCGAACCAAAACCGATTCTGTTACGCGATGAGGCTCTTGAAGGTTGCCACATGCAATCTCAATCTATGGGCGATGGACTTTGATTGCAACGCAAAGCAAATCAAGGAGTCCATAGCCAAGGCCAAAGAAGCCGGCGCCTCCGTTAGGCTCGGTCCCGAACTCGAGATTCCTGGTTATGGCTGCGAGGACCACTTCTTGGAACTCGACACGGTTAACCATTCGTATGTGTCTTCGCTTGTTCTCTGTGTGTGTGTGTGTGTTTCACGAAGGAATATGTTAGGTGTTTTGATTCTGAGGAAACTGTGAATTGACTTCGTTGCTTGCAGATGGGAGTGCTTGAAGGATTTGCTGCTTGGAGATTGGACTGATGGCATTTTGTGCAGCTTCGGCATGCCGGTTATCAATGGTGCGGAGCGCTACAATTGTCAGGTTTTCTGTTTGAATCGGAAGATTCTTATGATACGACCGAAGATGTGTCTTGCCAACGATGGCAATTATAGAGAACTCCGATGGTTCACGGCTTGGAAGCAGAGGGATCAGCTTGTGGATTTTCAGTTGCCCTTTGAAATTTCTAAGGCTTTAGGCCAGAAGTCGGTTCCATTCGGTTATGGGTTCATGAAGTTTCAAGACACGTAAGTTATAAATATGTTACTTAGTTTAGTTTGAGTTTAGTATCCCACTCTACTGTTATATCTTTTTTGAAGGTCATTGTTGTGAAAGTCTACATTGATCTGGTGAAACTGTAAAAAACCCTTTTCATTGTCATTGTACGCCATTTACTCATTTAGTTTTCTGTTTCATTTTTTGTTGTTACATAGAAGTTGTGTCCCCAACATGGTGTGAAATAGTTGATATATAATCTTATCTCTTAAACATGTGGTCACGGATTTGATCCTCAGTCTCTTGGTATAAGAAAACATGTAGGAAGAGGTTAATCCCTTAAATGAATTTTAATGCCTGGAGAAATTAATCCTTGTCTCTTGACTGATAGATAATATAGGTTCAACTAAAGAAGTTTTGTCGTTTCCACTTCCAGTAAAAATCACATATATGGTTCCGAAGTTAGGATGAATCGTTGGTTAATGATAAGTTCTGAAATTAAAAAAATTATAGGTTTTATATATATTATGTGTGTACTTAACATTCTATTACCTGATACGGTTTATGCTCTTGTATTTTACGGCTGACATACCCATCAGTGTTGCATTCATGAAGTGATTAGTTGATTTATTTACCTTTCCATTCCTTCATGCACCTAAGAATTACTGTGTTTCAACTATTGCGTTGTGTATTTGCATGTATTTGATTTGTTTATTGAGTGCTGGCAAGTTTTAAGCAGATGTTTATCAATTGCTAAATATGAATCATTTTCCCATTCTCAGAGCTATAGCTGCTGAAGTCTGTGAAGAGCTTTTTACTTCAGATCCTCCTCATTCTGAGCTTGCATTGAATGGGGTCGAAGTGATTATGAATGCAAGTGGAAGTCACCACCAACTTAGAAAGCTTGATGTTCGTATTCATGCTTTTATAGGCGCCACACATACTCGTGGAGGGGTTTACATGTATAGTAATCAACAAGGCTGTGATGGAGGTCGCCTTTACTATGGTAGAAAAACCTTTTTCTCTTAATAGAATGATATTTATACTTTTTCGCATTTGTGCCCATTGCATATTCTGGAAGTCCGGATAAGGACATTTTAACTTCCATTTAGCTTGTTCAGATTTCATTTATTATTTTTTTTTCATGTGTCTACAATTTACTGTCTTTGGAACAGATGGCTGTGCATGTGTCGTGGTTAATGGAGACGTTGTTGCTCAGGGTTCTCAATTTTCTTTGAAGGATGTTGAGGTTGTGGTTGCTCAAATAGATCTAGATTTGGTATGTATTGCATGATATTCCATATATCAATGTACACGATCATTAAGACTATCAATAACTGACGTTGGATTTGATTCCTTTAATCATTTTGTCCATTGGTAGGTTGCAAGCCTTAGAGGATCTTTAAGTAGCTTCCAAGAGCAAGCAAGTTGTAAAACGAAGGTTCCTTCAGTGGAAGTACCTTACAGTCTCTGTCTTCCTTTTAACCTTAAAACATGCATTTCTCTCCCACTTAAGGTTAGTTTATTTTCATTTAGTTGCAAATTTGAAGATAGTTAAAATTTATGACATTTTGGATTCTTTTTCACCACATTACCGCTGCAATCACCCAGGCATCCAAGCTGCTAAGTTGATCATGATTTATTCATTACAGATAAAGTACCACACTCCTGAGGAGGAAATAGCATTTGGACCTGGTTGCTGGTTATGGGACTACTTAAGAAGAAGTGGAGCATCTGGTTTTCTGCTTCCACTTTCTGGTGGAGCAGACAGTTCCTCTGTTGCTGCAATTGTTGGGTGCATGTGCCAGCTGGTTGTGAAAGGTAAGTTCAAGTGCAATGAGAAGTGTGGTTATATTTATATGTACTTTCTATTTCAGATACCTGTGACAATATTTGGAAGCAACACTACTGCATTTACCATCCTGCTTATTTAGGAATATAGAAATACTTAAGGTGAACACTAATCTAGCTTATGATAAGCATGAACTCTATAAAGATCTCAGGGAAGGATTAAGAGGTAATACATATTTGATTGAGAGCTGAACTAGCTGGAAAAGTAGACATGAGTATTCATAGTTCCTTCTTTAAATCCTGCAAATATGGTGGCCGATAATAAAATTGAGAAGGACATGTGACATTTAGTTTGGGTATCACTGGCTAACATGGGTCATATTTTCATGTGGCACAGGTAGAAAAGACAATGATATTTGTAGTTTGGATATCACTGGCTAATGGGTCATATTTGCCTGCAGAAATTGCAAATGGGGATGAGCAAGTTAAAGCTGATGCAATACGAATAGGAAACTATAAGGATGGCCAGTATCCTACAGACAGCAGAGAATTTGCTAAAAGAATATTCTATACTGTGTTTATGGGATCTGAAAACAGGTAAGTGATAAATTTCCGTTCCAATTTTATTGTTATACAAGACAATATTTAGCTGTATCTCTGGAAGCTTCTATCTGCTATATTCCATTGATATTCCATCCACATTTGTACAAGAGGTGCCCCTCATTCTTTTTTTGTATTTTTTGGACCATTATTTATGGTGTTGGCTCTAATTTATTTCACTCCATTATGTTTTCAAAATCCTCAATTAAATTCACATATTGGTGGTTTTGGACAAAGTTTGGTTATTTTTTTCATTGAAACATAATATGATGATATAGCTAACTTTCACAAATATGCTCATAGGTTTCCCTTTCTAAAACCACTATCTTGAAATTTGGAATGTGTATACATGCTTTCTGTAGTCCTGGATACCTGATCTAATGCTAGTATTTATTAAATCCCATGTGCTCTCTTACGAGACTGAGAGAGGGCATTTCGAACTACTAGCAATCAAAATAGTTACATTATTGTGCAGTGTAAAACATAAATACTCGAAGACTAAAGCCCTTGAGTGCTAGGGTTTGATTTTCACTTTGCCTACACTGAGAAATAATTTCATTGCATCAATCAGTTTATATCACTCAGATGTGATGGATGACTAAAATTTCTTTTGTTTCAGTTCAGAAATGACAAAGTCCCGAGCCAAGGTGCTGGCTGATGAAATTGGTTCATGGCATCTTGACGTTAGCATTGATGTAGTTGTGTCTGCTTTTTTGTCATTATTCCAGACACTTACAGGAAAACGACCACAGTACAAGGTAAATGAAGCGTGAAGGAGTTTTCTCAATCATAAATGACAAATGCTAGAACATGCTATCTATAAAGCTGTCACTCACGTTATGTTTGTCCACAAAAATATGTTTATATTGTAATATATCTCCATATCATGATGTCAGGCTATTAACGTAATTGTGTAGCATCTTTATGGGGAATGCACTTTTCTATTAAAGATTGAAGCATCTTATATATTTTATGTTTCTATTTCATGGCAGACTCATAATTTTTTGTATGGTTTTTTTTCTACAGGTTGATGGTGGATCTAATGTTGAGAATTTAAGTTTGCAGAACATTCAGGCTCGAATCAGAATGGTGCTAGCTTTCATGTTAGCGTCACTTTTGCCTTGGGTTCATAGCAAACCTGGATTTTATCTTGTCTTGGGGAGCTCTAATGTGGATGAAGGATTACGCGGCTACTTGACCAAGGTACCTCTATTCAGCTTTGGATTACACCTTTCTTTATTAGGGATAGTTTGGTTGAAGAAAATGTTTTTCTTCCGTCTTTCTTTAACCTAATTACAAAATTTCAACCTTTCTTTACTTTTTTTCCCAAGTACATAGATGTATACAAAAAAAATTATAATAACACTTGAATATTTGAAAACAGGGAACTGAGGTGATTTTGTAATTATTCATAAAATATTTTCTTAAAATAGACCCTTTGTTTCTCAATTATTTTCTCCACTCTCATATCTATGGTCCATTTCACCATTTTATATTACAGCTTATATCTTTTTTACAGTATGATTGCAGCTCAGCAGATATAAATCCTATTGGTAGTATAAGTAAGCAGGACCTTCGGGTATTCCTGCGATGGGCGGCCATCCACCTTGGTTACTCATCTTTGACAGATATTGAAGCGGCTCCACCCACAGCCGAACTGGAGCCTCAACGTTCTAATTACACTCAGGTATTCTGTTATGTTAACACCATTTAAGACTAATCTTGAATCACATTTTTTATTTTGGCTGTGTTGTTTAAATTGTAAATGCATAGAAATGTAATACCATAATTGGTATATGTGTATCCTTATGTAGGAATTTAGCTTAAAGTGGACCAAAGGTAACAATAACAATACAAAATTCAAATTTTATTTTTTGCACAAGAGTGAGTGAATATCGTCAATACCCCAGACAGGTCAAAAGACAATTTAATTGTAGCAGGAGGTTTAACCTCAGATCATAATGATGCTGTGCAAATATATTGACTTTATATAGAGAAGTTGACCGTTAGGTTATTGGTTTATTTGTATACGAGAATTGTGTTGTAGAGCCTCATAATGCAATAGAAACAATAGAAAATTCCAGTGTCCAACTCTTGATCCAATCACAAATAAAAATCTGTGGTAAGCCAGGGAAATACAAGAGAGTTAGAAAACAAAGAAATGAACTGATTTTTTTTTTTTAAATGCAATAATCTCCAACCTGGAAATGGACCTGCCAGGCAGAGTACTTGCGTAAAGCCTTAAATTCCCTAATAAAGACATAAGGGGGAAGAGGACTAAAATAAATGGATTTTTTACAAAGTCATTGACTAGCAGAGGGTTTTTAATATTTCAAGGACAAAAATGTCCAATCCATACAATCTCAAGGAATAACTTGAAGGTTTATTCCATAATACTGAGAAAAGTGAATAGAGGTAACATCTAAACGAGGATAAGGCTGTTTTTCTGGTCAGGTACAAGATGTTCTGTTGATTTCTCTCTTAATGAGTAATTGGTTTTTTCTGTCATTATCTGTAATTTTTATAAAAGAAATATAGTGAAGTTTTTATAGTTTTTTCTTGTTTGATATTTGACTTTTATGTCTATCTTTTGATGCACTTGGTTTTATATATATGCATTAGTAAATTGTTTGTGATCAAATTCTAAAAGTATATATTTAGATACTTCATTCTTTGTTGAACAGCTTGATGAAGTTGATATGGGAATGACTTACGAGGAACTGTCAGTTTATGGAAGACTACGGAAAATTTTCCGGTGTGGTCCGGTTTCCATGTTCCAGGTTTATCCCGTGCTTCTCCACTCTGTCTTATGTCTTTAACCTTTCACATATTTTTTTCTGCCATATGATAATGGTTGAACAGAATAGATCAAACAGGTGGTAGTAGGATGCGTAACTAATGGGGGAATAACACAAAACTAAGAAAAGTTAAACCTTACTAGTTGTAGACCTATAGCTAATTTTGCAAGTCATTTGATAGTGCAACTAGTTTCATTATTCTACATGGCCAACCTAAACTATTTTGTGATCGGAAACCTTTTGACTTGGATATGTTCCTTTGGAAGGGACGACGCTAACTTTTGATGGCACACCTTAAACTGTACTTGCATCAAAGTACAATGCAGGATCTTGTCTTTAAACAACCTAACGCAAACATTGTTTGCTCGTATTAATGTCATAGACGATTTCTTGATGTGAACTTATTTGCAAAAGGTTTCATGAAAAGAATAAAATCAAAGTAGTCAAACCTAATCTAATCGACTCTTCCAAACAGTAAAATTGTTTCTCCCGAAGGACAGTGCAGTTAATATCAGCTTTTGATGGGGTCCAGCTCTTTAGTAGCCTTTTTGACAAATTTCATATATGATTGTAGTAATAAAAGGAATCTCTGTCGTTATCAAAAGGTCAAAACATGGCATGACTTGCTACTTTGCTTTAGGAGGTCAGATAATGAAAAAACAAAAAACAGTGCACGATATTTAAGTTGAAGAATTGCCAGAAGAAATCTATTCCATGTATCTCAAGTCCTACTTGATTGATTTCTAAACTACCACGTTTCAAAGCCTTACCAGAAAGAATAATTGCTGTACTTGGTATTGTGTACTCAAGCGACATAAAGCTTTGGCATCGGAAAGCTGTCTGAATAAATTTTGTAATTTATATTTTGTCTAATTTCACTTGCCAATCATAACTTGTTTTGCAATTTACTGGTGTAGAATCTATGCTACAGATGGGGTGCGAGATTGACTCCATCACAAGTAGCTGAAAAAGTAAAATACTTCTTCAAATATCATTCTATCAATCGACATAAAATGACTGTCTTGACACCTTCCTACCATGCTGAGGTATGCAGTTATTATCACTTCAAATCAGGATAGCTCTCCCATGTTCCTTTGATTTTGGCTTATTCTTATATCTTATGTTGGCTAATGAAAGTTAATCTATCAATCAACTCTTGCAGAGTTATTCACCAGATGATAATAGGTTTGATCTTCGTCAGTTTCTCTACAATTCAAGATGGCCATATCAATTTAGGAAAATTGATGAAATTGTGAGTGAATTGGATGTTAAAGATATTAAAGATTATGCAGCCCATGATACAGTGGCAGCTACATCAAATGGTGTTGGTGGGATGGGAGTCGCTGCTGCTGGTTCAGGAAACCCTAAAGCTGGATTCTGATCATAGTCAACCCCTCCCCTAATAAAATAAATTATAGATTTTCGCAATCAGGATTGATGAAATTCATTTTACATTTTCAACCTAGCTTTATTCTGTCAGTGTAAAAATATTTTTAATTAGTAATCATGTTTCCCCGCCGAATTAGAGGAAAATGATGATTGATGAGAAGATTTTTTCAAGTACAGTATGGCGTCAAAAAATAACTGTAATTATTAAAAAAAAAAATAACTGTAATTATTAAAAAAAA
>Ga0099825_1007919_pt1 | contig 12763 bp, 6 predicted proteins | sample SiratroredBW_FD_76838 | JGI IMG/M metagenome (GOLD analysis project Ga0099825, IMG submission 76838) | Root nodule microbial communities of legume samples collected from California, USA - Siratro red BW | ecosystem: Host-associated > Plants > Roots > Nodule | place: USA: California | collected...
ATTTTATATTTTATATATATATATATATATATATATATATATATATATATATATATATATATATATATATATATATATATATACTTTTCCTGAATTGGTTGAAGTAATGTGATAGTTCTTACAGTTTAATGTTTCACTTGTTTTTAACTTTGCATTTAAGGCTTGTCATGGCCGCCGGTTACTTTTTTCTAAATTTATCAGTTGAAGGTAGGATGGTGAATCTAAGTTAAATAGTTCATGGTGTATGTATTATAAGGAATTTGCTTTGTCAAATTCATTGCGGAGCATCTCTCACAGGAACAGAGAATGATAATAGAGAAACCTGAAGCATTAATCCAATATCCACAAGATAACTCACTACAGTTAGAGATTAAATTTCACAATTTCTTACACAACAAAGTCTCACTCAAGTACGATTCGAATGTTAGTTTCCGGTAATATATACAATAACAATATTTATACAACAATATTGTTATAATCGACTCACACAGATTAATAAGTAAGAGATGTGAATAGTGTTTTTCATTACGTAACTAGAAATCACTTAGATAGTTTCACCAGACATTTCAGTTCTTAGTAGACCTTAAGAGACTAAACGGTCTATTGAGACCATATACCAAATATGATAGAAATTGCGAATCAAATACTGGATGGTCTAGCATTATTAAATGATTTAGGAACCTTTAGACAAGATTTTATTGAGCCAATGTTCACAAAATTTCAACTTTCTAATTGAGAGTCATTACTTGCCATTAATCCCATCAGGCTTAATCACCAATTAATTGCATTAAATCCAAGCAAAAAAATAACTTACTGCGTGACAGAATCTTTGTAATCATATAAGAGATATTATGATTTGTTGAGACCTTTATCACCTTCACAAATCCTCGTGCAATCTCCTTTTTTATGAAATATGCTTAACATCAATATGATATAGTTCATCTAATATATTACCCTATAAGAAACCAAACGCTTCTTCTATGCTAGACTCCACCTCAATGTTATCATTTTAACCATCATGGCTACTCCCATCCTCACATTTTTAAACTCTTGACCTATAAGTCATTTCAACTTCATTAAAGATGATGTCCCAATTAATGATACTCTTATTGAATTGTGGCTCAAGACACCATAAATGGTATCCTTTCACACTTTTTGGATAGTCCATAAACATGGACTTGTAGAACATGTATCCAATTTTCCTTGCCTCATGTAGGCATAGGCAACACAACCAAAGATTTTCAAGTTTCAAGGTTGGAGGAATGTGCTTACCATGATTTCTTAGAAGTCTTTATCTCCAATGTTGTTGAGGCATATTGATTAGATAAACAATAATAACAACAAATTCAACCCAAAAGACCTTAAAAAAACCATCTTTCAAAAATGATAGAAATTGTATATCAAACACTAGATAGTCTAGATAGTTTAAAATCGAACTAATTTTTTTTTATTTATGATTAAAATTATAGTTATTAAGATTGTATCCTTTTACTTGTCTCATTATTTATATTATTTATTATTATCGTCATTCTTATTTAGGATTATTGTTAATGTTATTAGGAATATTATTAATATTATTATCCTTAAGTCTAGAAGGAACCTTTAACTACTGCGTCAGACAAACAATCTGACCATGTAATGATTATTATTATTCTTATTATGATTATACTTATAATTATGATTATTAATACTATTAATGATTATATTTATAATGTTGATATTTGGTAAGGGAAGCTAGTTTGATTATTTTTCATAACCGTTGTAATTATTTGTTTATTAATGAATTGGATGAATGTTAATGTATTGTATTATGTAGTATCATTGTTTGTGAATAATGTGGTGTGTGATCGAGACATAGTATCTTCAGGAAAGGAGATACCCTTGTTGAGATTATTAGGATGTGCATTGTTTGGGGATTCTAAGGAGGTATCCTGACTCTACTGGTACATTGGATTCATATAGATGAAGTTTACCAGTTAGTGAAGAGTCGAAGGAGGTTCATATGGTCTGTCCGAGGTTTGAAATATGAGCCATATTGGAATAGGACAAATGGATTAACCCTGTGCATATAGGAACTGTCCCTGAGGTTTGAAATAGGAACTAATCGGGACAAACTGTATCCGATGTTTTAAATATGAGCTGATCGGAACAGATGGATGGTATATGACAGGTGCACACCTCTTGAGTTTAACTCAATGCACTAGTGTCTTCCGGAAGTAGAGAGTCTAGTATCTTTGTTTGTGAGTGAGTATATGTATGATGTGAGATGAAATATGAAAGATTGAATTGTTATTGTTTACTTGAGATAGAAATCCAATTTGTGAAAAAAAATATATATATTTTAAAACTCTCTAGCTTACCCTTCTTTTTGTGTGTTGTTTGTTTTATTTTTAAAACTGCGATGATCATGTATATTACACGGGAGCAGAGGATTTGACAGGTGGTGGGAGTCCCCAGTAAACTGATAGAGAAGCTTTATTTTAATTTATTTTATTTGTAATTTTTACGAAGATATTTTTATTAGATCTTTTGTGGAGAAATATATTTTTAAATACATTATGAATGTATTGATTTTTATATTAAGGTTTATTATATAATTCTTATCCAATAAAATTCCTATTATATGAAAAATATGGGATGTTACAACCTACATATACAAAGATACAAATCAGTGAATAATAATCCTTAAGTAATGCTAAGTTTACTTAGTGATACATATTTGCTAGTAATGATTTGTGGATAATGTTCAATTTACTTACGGATGTATATCCGTAGATAAGAATCTATAGGTAAATTTAGTTTTTCTTGTAATAAATACTTTTGAAACTTTTTATTAAGTTGTGTGTGAAAAAAAGATAAAGTATGAATGCATAATTAACATATGAAAGCATATTAAAGACTTACCTCTGTTATATGAGTCAATCCACCGTGCTCACACATTTTTCATATAGAAGTAAAAAAAAATCAGTCAAAGCATTATATTTGCAAACTTGACTATACTTCTCATAAGTCGGTCATGGCCACTTTTTTTCTGCAGTGCTTTTAGTTGTGAACACGGCAAATACTACACTCCCAGAAATGTTAGTTTGACTTTATCACCTATATTGGTCCCATTTACGAGACTATGTTGGGGTTTCACTAGTACATAATAAATAATGCCGCCAATTTTCTACGTTGAAAATCACATATGTGATCATTCTAATGTACTATGTTTGAAAATTTATAAAGAAGACAAATATGATATAATCTACCTTCTCCTAGGTAGGAAAAGAGTTAATTAAGAAGAGAAAATTATGACACTTTATAGCCAGAAATTAAGTCGCGTTGGCTGCACCAACCAAGTAACGTCATCAACAGATTGAGTTTACAGAGGCTAAAGTATGGCAACCATATTTTCATTTCTAGATACGTAATTGACCTTTATAACTGACACAAAAATAGAAATCTGAAAACTTTAATATATAGTCAACACGCTATATGAGTTATCACTAGTCAATACACTATTTTATTTATCACTTAAACTGTGATTTAGAGTTAAAAAATTGTGATTTTAACATTAAGTCACAGTTTAGCTACGGGTTTTTTAATTGTGGTGTATGCGTTATGTGCGCGTTGCTAAAAGTTCATGTTTTTCTTTAAAAGAAATATGACCTTAGACCGGTACAAATACGTTTTCAAATGTTGTCTTTTGCAGTTTTGTTCATATTTTTTTTTAAACTATTGCAATAGAATTTAGTTAATTTTAGGTCACCAAATCCTCCTTATCATATTTATAAAATTTCTAAACAAATTATGAATATATTAAGTCACTAATTTATTTTGAACCTTATTATTTTAATATAAAAATACTTAAATAAATTTGTTAAAGTCAATTAAATCATTTGTAGACACTAGTAGAAAATCAGTCTTTAACATCTGAACATAAAGACGGTTAAAAGTGAGAACTACGTTGTCAAAAACACGATGGTATTTTTATAAATAAATGAACATTTATAACATCAAGTGGAGAAAAACCGACATAAATTTCTAAACAAATTATGAATATATTAAGTTACTAATTTATTTTGAACATTATTATTTTAATATAAAATACTTAAATAAATATGTTAAAGTCAATTAAATCATTTGTAGACACTAGTAGAAAATCAGTCTTTAACGTCTGAGCATAAAGACGGTTAAAAGTGAGAACGACGTTGTCAAAAAACGCAATGGTATTTTTATAAATAAATGAACATCACGTCGGTTAACCAACAAAACCGACATGGAGAAGACAGTAAAAAATAAAAATTCAAAATTTTAAAATTTTAAATTGGCGGGTGAGCCACCACATCAGTTACTAGCTTCTAACTGACGTGGTGTGTACATCCATGACATCGGTTCTGGGAGTCAACCGACGTCATGCTCACTTTGATAATTTGGTCAAAAAATTTGGTAAAATTAGGGTTCACCACCACGTCAGTTAGAAGTTCAGAACCAACATGGTGCTGCCTGTTTTAACACAGCCCATGCGTTTTCACTTTCGCTTTTCTTTTTCCTCCATTGCGCGTCGCACATTCTCTGCTGCACTGTTTCGACATCTTTTTGCTATGTTTCGAGCTCCTTAGGTTTCCATTCAGCTTCATTTCACTCTTGGTCCTTATTTACGTTGAGAGCTTCGTTTGAATAGTGACATTTTCATTACAAGTTCCGTTTGAGGTACCCTTCGTTTGAAGCTTTTAGTTTTTCCTTTCTCCTTCATTTTGGTTTGCTTTCACTGATTGTGGTTATTCATTGAAATTTTGTTACGTTTTGTGGTTTTGGTAGTGTTCGTTTGCAAGGTTTTTGGTGGTCTCAGTTGAATGCTTGGTTCGACACCCTTGCCTCTTCTCTTTTTAAGAGGTTAGCAATTTTGTAAAATTTATTAAAAATAGTTAAAAATTTATTTTTGACCCAAAATTTTTATTAGCATCTTGATTTAGTATATATTTGATGGTAGAGTTCTTACATTTTATAGGTTTATCATAGATTTAGGGTTTCAAAAATTTAGGGTGAAAAAACTTCAAACGGTCATAACTTTTGATAAAGAGTACGGATTGAGACACTCAAAAAATGAAAGTTGCTTGAAATGGGATAATGAAGCCCCTGACTAACAACAAAGGCGGTTGGGCCTTCGAAAATTTCAAAATTCTATTGTTTAGTGTTTTTTTTTTATTTTTTATTTATTTTTCATCCACTTTTTTATATTTTAGCCTTTGATTACACATATCTATACTTGCTAGAAAATTCTAAAATTTTTTGTGGTGTTTTCTTGTATCGATTAGAGATTTATCAATCCATAATTTTTTTTAAAAAAAAAATGACAACACCACGTCGGTTTTAGCTAAACAACTGACGTGGTGTTGTCCACCATGTTGTGTTGTGTGTCACTGACGTTGGTGCCTTATTTAAACAGACGTGGTGGTGGATTACATGACGTTGGTTGTTTAACCGATGTCATTGTTGAATATTGGACAGTCCAAAGTCCCATTGGATTATCAAATCACCTGATAAAGTTTTGATGATAACAAAACTCAAGTATACATTTAGATTTGATCATTTTTCTTAATTATTTGCCCTACATTTCCTCTTTCTCCCTATTTTTGTCATCACAAAAAGAGGTTCATTTAGGAAATCATCATTACTGTAGAGAGGTGCTTATAAAAGATTCTAAGTGCTGATGTGTTTGAGATAGAAAATTTTGGATAATAGGGATGACTTCAAACTGTATCTCACTAACCTTGATCCTTAGTACATAAATCATATGGTTCTTGCATACACATCTTTAACAACTGCTCGAATGGTTTCATTTAAATTTGGGTATGGTTAAATCATTAACAGGTGAGGCAACAAAATTCTTTCATATTTTCGGGAGCTCATCTGATGTGAATTTCTGGCTTGAATAACAAAATAACTTGGGCGAGAAAGGCAAACCAATTGAAAGTTTCTAGGTGTGTAAATTTGGGAAAGGTAAATTGCAGCTCAGACTCTTAAAATTAGAAAATGCATAACATGGCTTAATTAAGAAAAGAGAACAAATTTTCACCATACTTTGAAACATAATTTTATAAATGCATCAAGAAAATATGATTTAAAAGAATTATGCATTAAAAGTGACAAATATAGATGCAAATGAAAATATCTGATGCAATGAGCTTAAGCCAATTGATATTTTCCATCATTCAATCAAGATCATACCCAAAAGTTCTCTTAAATAATTAAATCGATCTTCAACAAGGGGTTTTATAAAAATATTTGCTAATTGTTCATCAATTAAGACAAAATGCAAATCAATGGTACCCTTTTGAACATGATCTCTTATAAAATGATGTTTAATTTCAATGTGCTAAAAACACACATGTTTTATAAATAAAATAAAACAAATTTGAAGAAACCAAAATAATGCAAATCAAAATTAAAATTATGCAAAAAACATGACACCTTATATATCACCAAATACATGTAAATTTTATTAGGCCGTCTAATGTGTAAAATATATAGAGTAACAAATGCAAGCAAAAAGAAATACTTATCTTGTAGTGGGACAAACCGTCTAATCTTAGATGAATCTTTGTTAGTAAAATGTAAACGTCTCATCCTTATTTGACCAATTCCAACAAATCTTGTTCATCTTTTTCTCTTGTCTCTCAATTCTGGGAATGTAAACTTTCTTACCTTTATGAATAGTGAGCATCCATTTTCCCAATTCCAATATTTGAGTCTTGTTGTATGGATTTAATATATCTGCAAGACGAATAATTTTCTCTTTTGGTACCCACACTGTTTTGGGTCCTTTCATGTTAGTTTTACTCCAAGATATATTCTTAAATGTTCCTGCAGAAATAGGATGTACAATGGAAGAACTAGATGATGTATTATTTTGATCACAACCTATTCATTTCTTATCATGAGACTTCCTATAACTTTTTATCAACATGTCAAGAGATTTTTCATTTGTATTTGAATGAGATAAAGCTTTTCTAAGGGCGATATTTTCAGTAATAATATCACCAAAATAGGCCTTTTTCCTAATGTTTCTCTAATTAACACAAGTTCTTTTTCCAAGTTTTTGAGATTTGCATTTCAAACTGCAAGGTCCCTTTAAGGTTCCTATTTTCATTACACAATCTTTCTTTTTCTTGGAGAAGCTCTGCGTTTTTGAGAGAAATATCATTTAGACTAGCTTTCTCTTGTTGCATTAAAACAATTTCTTTGCAAGCATTTTTATAATTTCTTTTCATGATTTTATATGCAGATGCAATCATACCATTATCAGATATTGCTTCTTGATAAGCTAAACGTAAATTATCAATATCAATAAAATCTACTTCATTATCTGAGTCCTCTAACATAGAGTTATCTGCCACATCAGTCATTAGACCTATGTTTGCCTCTTCTTCAGAATCAGAACTGGATGAATCCAAATCCCCCCAGGTTGACATAAAACTCTTTTTCTTTTTGGAGAATTTCTTCTTCTTTTCTTTCTCCTCTTTTTCTTCAACCTGATCAGGCATTCTAATTTGAAGCGTCCTGGCTTCTTGCAGCCATAGCATATTATCCTTTCATCTTGCTCCTTGCCATCTTTAGTCTTAAACCTTATTTCCTTTCTCTTGCTCTCTTTCTTTCTCAACAACCTTTTGATCTTGTTGGTGAGGATGGAGATCTCATCATCAGACTCTGTATCATCTGATGTATTGTCTATATCTCCAGAAGCTTTGGATGGTATCTTTTTCTTACCTTTGTGTGAGATCTTAAACACGAGAATCTTTTCTTTGGGAACATTATTTGCTTCATTCTACAATACCTGCTCATATATAGTAAGAATACCTACCAATTCCTCCAAGGGCATAACTTCAAGATCTTTAGAAGTTCTTAGAACAGTTTCTTGGGCTCTCCACTTAGCAGGTAAAATTTTGAGAATTTTATCATTGATCTCATATTGACTAACAGTTGACTCCAAGGATCTTAAACTGTTTAGGATAACTTGCAAACGAGAAACAATAGATTGTATAGATTCATGATCTTCTATAGCAAATATTTCATATTGACGTTGAAGCATAGTCAATTTATTTCTTTTTACCTCTTTCGAACCTTCATATGTTAGAGCAAGTGTTTCCCACATCTCCTTAGCGCTGACCATGGCATGCACCTTTGACATTTCTTCCTCGGATAAAGCATACATTATAATATGCCTAGCTTTAGCATTATTTTGACAGACGTGTTTTTCCTCCACGGTCATAGATTCAAAAGGAAGCAATTCTCCTAATTTATCAATCAATGTAGGTATGCCATTTTTAATAATATTAATTAACTCCATACTGTTATATTGGATGAAGTCAATCATCCTCTTCTTTCAAAGCTCATAATTTTGGCCCTTGAACAAGGGTGGTCGACCCACGTGTAGTCCGTCTCCTTCCATTGAGTTCTTGTAGGATCGTGCCTCAAGTCCTGTGAAGAACTAACCCCTGAGGTTAGCTTTGATACCAGCTGTAGGAACAACTGGCTCTAGAAGGGGGGTTGAATGGAGCCTGAACTCAATTCGCTATAAATAGAAACCACCAACGAAGGCAAAAATATATAAGCACATATAAAGCAGTTTTATACTGGTTCACCCTAATCTCTTGAGCTACATCCAGTTCTCCCTTAAACAAACTATTCAAGAGGTTTTGCTACTTAGAAAATAGTTACAACGAGTATACAAACCTCTCCAGGTTACAACGAGTACACAAACCTCTCCAAGTGATCACGAGTACACAAACCTCTCTAGGTTATCACGAGTACACAAACCTCTCCAGGTTATACCAGTCCCAATCTCCCCCTGAGATCAAGACCACTCAAGAATTAAAGAAACACTCTCAAAAGAGAGAACAATGAAAGCTCACAAGGGTTTATTTCACAATGGTGAAGAATTACACAATGGTTTCACACAACCCAAAACTCTATATGCTCTCAGTAGCACATTGACAATAAACACTCAGTAGCACATTAAAATCAGGGTATTATTGCACCCTAATAACTACATCCGTCTCTGATCCGTACATCTATCCATTAAATGAAATAAATGTAAATATTAGAAATCAAAAATAGTTAAAAGTGAACTCAAAAGAGCTAATAATGAAGAAATGTATTTATTTTGGTTTAAATATTGGAATATTCGTACTACCAGATTAAAAAAGAGGAAATAATATTTTGTTTATAGTTCACATTCTTGCACAACAACTTGGTAATTGTAGGTTTTGGTAATTATGTTTCTAGTTTACCATGAACAGAATGAAGTGTTCTTTAAACCTGGGATCATCACCTTCGTATATAATTAGTTTTATCTTTTGGTGTTTGTTTTGTAGTCACGCCAATAGATAAATCGTTGATTTTTAGTCCCCAATATGACAATGAATATGCAAATGGGTTGAATATGTTCTTGGAATTTGCACTTGGTCATGTCAATGGTCCAATGATTAAGTGTCCATGTTCAAAGTGTGGTTTCAAGAAGTGGTAAACAAGGGATGTAGTTCATGAACACTTAACATGTAGACCTTTTCCACAAAAATACAAAAAATTGGTATTTGCATAGTGAAGGACCAAGTCTAACTGAGTCTATGAATGGTACAAGTGCAGATGTGGTTGAAGATTTAATAGAACCTGAAAATGAAATGGAAGATAAGTTGAACGATGCATTTGGGTTTACGGGGCATAATGTCAATGATTTTGATCAAGATGATGGTCTGCAAAATAATATGGGGCGAGATGAAGCGACAATGAACTTTGATATGTTGTTCAAGGACAATAACGAACCATTGTATGAAGGTTGTAGAAAGTATTCAAATTATAGGATCAAGTGGAGGCAGCAAGACAGAGTAAATATATATGTTGTTGTTTTTTTAGTATTTCACAAAGGAACTGGGTTTGAATAATTTTGAAATATGTAATAGTATTAGTCGTGCAACATAATATTTTGTCAAATGTGTTGGAACATAATGTGTTGCACTATTAATTATAATGTGATATTTTGTTATTACAAAATTTGTGTTATTTTAGTTTTGTTCTATTGGATAATTATGTGTATGTAACATATATAATTATGAAAACTGGTTAATTATGAAATACTACGAGATATAACTACTGATATAGTTATAAAATGTTGGATATTGTTTTTTTATTTAATTTTATAATTACGACAATTTAAACTAACGTATTATCATTCATCATTTATTATAATATGGTCGTAACAAGTGTCGTATTAAAACGTTCATAATGACTTTCAAAGGTATCATTTGTTGTTGTTGTCAATGAAAATAATTATGACAATTCAATTAATATTATTTACATGTAAAAACATGTCGCTTTATAAAAGTCATTATATGGTGGATGCTGTAGCATTTCGTGCAAAAATGTCATTTATATATTGTGGCGACCAAATCTATGGCGGTACGCGGAAACGCCACACACGTATAAAGTGACATTTGGAATCGATGTTGTATACAAAAAAAAATGCCACCACATACACAATTTTTTGTAGTTTAGGGTTTAGGGTTTAGGGTCTAGGGTCTAGTGATTAAGTGTCCATATTCAAAGTGTGGTTTCAAGAAGTGGCAAACAATAAAAATTCAAGCTTAATAATAGTTTAAGAATTAAAATTTCTAACTTAAAAAAATGTAAAAATTAATTAAAAATTTACTCTATTTTATCTCTAATTGAATTTTCTCTTTTCAAAAGATTTTTTTGAAAAAGTTTCTTAACTCGAATTTTTATAACATAATCTCCTTTTAAGAGAAGCCTAAAATCAGAGATAAATCAAAATATAATACAAAGCTCATAAGAGATAAACCAAACAAAAAGAAATGGAGAAGAGACTTGATAATGATGGAAATTGTAACATGTTATATTTTTCATATAATACAATCTTTATTGCATAGAAATTATATAATAAACCTCAATATAAATATCCATATATTCATCATATATTTCAAAATATAATTCTCAATATAAAATTTATTAAAAATATCTTTGTACAATCACAAAATAAAATAAAATTAAACTTCTCCATCAGCTCACTAAGGAGTCACACCACTTGTCAAATCCTTTGCTCCCGTGTAATACACGATAATCATAGATAAAAAAACAAAACAAACACCACAGAAAAAGAAGGGTAAGCTAGAGAGTTTAAAAAAATATATTTTCATAAATTAAATTTCTATCTAAACCAAACAACAATTCAAGCTTTCGTAATTCATCTCATACATCACATTATCATTAACACATCACACTCATGAGACACCCACATGATCCAGTTTTGCCGGTTCTTTTTCACACTGTAGTGCAGTCATATACACATTTCAATCCATATGATCTGGTCTAACCGATTCTTTTTCATACCGTAGCGCAGTCATATAAACTTAATCCATATGTCCGGTTTGATCAGTTCTTTTTCACACCGTAGCGCGGTCATATGAACCCTTTAACCCACATGATCTGGTCTGACCGGTTCCTTTTCACACTGTAGCGCAATCATATGAATCCTTTAACCCACATGATCTCGTCTGACCAATTCTTTTTCACACCACAGCGTAGTCATATGAATCTATTAATCCATATGATCTGGTCCAACCCGTTCTTTTTTCACACTGTGGCACAGTCATATGAATCTCCTTCGACTCTCATCATCTAGCCATCTTCAGTTATGATTCCAGTAACTAGTAGAGTCAGGATATGATCTCAATGCGAGTATGTCTCGATCACACATCACATCATTCACAAACATTGATATTTCAACATACAATACATAAACGCTCATTCATTCGTATTCACACATAAAAAAAAATTACAATATCTATTAAAAATATTCAAACTAGCTTCCCTTACCCAAATTCACAAGAAAAATAATTACAATATCTATAAAAACACACAAAACTAGCTTCCCTTACCTCTATAGAGTAGATATACTCAAAGGAGTTCCAAAAAGCTAAAATCACGGACAACCTAACTCTGTTCAAGAATTTGATTGAACATTCTTGCTCTACTCAATGCCAGGAATATAAGGATGACCTCTGATCATCAGTTTGACAAGGAAGGAAGGTAGAATTTTAGAAAGAAGGCAGAGAAAAGGAGAAGAACAATCAATTTTGAGAGAGAGCGTTAGTAGTTTTTATAAGAATAAAGCATAATATTTTCTTAGAGATAATTGGTGGTTGTTGTGATAAAAATAAAAACTGAATAATTAATTTTCCTATTTTTTTTAAAAAAAACTTTTTCTGTTAAAAAAATATTCAAGTGCTATCGTATTTATCTCTAAAGATAAATTCTAGGTTGGTTTTTATTTTAGAGCTATTTTCTAAGATATTATAGAAATAAAATTCCTAATGATTGAAAACCAACATTATTCTCTCTTAGAAGATTTTTTCATTTAAAAAGGTTTTTGAAAGAAAATTTTCCTTTCAAGAGAGACCTTAAATCATTGAGAAAATCCAAAACATAAAACAAAACCTCGCAATAAAGAAACCAAACACAAAATAGAAAGGAGATATTGAATTCATAATAGAGAAAAACAAATCTTGACATAACAAAAGAAGGATTTTATAAAGTGATAGGAGACTTATTGAAAGAAACTGTTTTGGCTGAAATACAAGAGGGGGGGTGAATTGGATTTCAAAATCTTTTTCAAAAACTAGTTGACCTTTTAAGAAATTCAAAGTTGTTTAATAAACTGGATCTTTATTGACTTTACTGAGCAAGACAGTAGAATGAACCAGTA
>Ga0099825_1007920_pt1 | contig 12763 bp, 10 predicted proteins | sample SiratroredBW_FD_76838 | JGI IMG/M metagenome (GOLD analysis project Ga0099825, IMG submission 76838) | Root nodule microbial communities of legume samples collected from California, USA - Siratro red BW | ecosystem: Host-associated > Plants > Roots > Nodule | place: USA: California | collected...
ATTATTATAATAATAATAATAATAATAATAATAATAATAATAATAATAATAATAATTATTATTATTATTATTATTATTATTATTATTATTATTATCATTATTATAATAATAATGTTTATGAATGTAAATAAATTTTAAATTAATATAAATAAGTAAATTGAAAATTGTCTTGGCATATTTTTTTTTTAAGTAAGATTTAGTTGATATTCTTTACTAAAGTATATTAATAAATTTACGTTATAATAATTGGAAAGAATTCGGTTATGAATAGATAAAAATAGATTCACTAATAATTTCTTTTAATATTAAGAATAAATGGAATTTTATTTAATATTTAAAAAGAAAGTACAACAAATTGAATGACCATAAACATAAACGAAATTAACGAATAAGTAATTAGTCATATATAAATCTTTTAATACTGTGGTATTCAATTTAGAATATTGTCTCTTAAGTCGTAAATAATTTTATGGCTCTGTGTAAATCTTGGTTTGAACAAAAAAGTTCACATAATTCTTCACAATGCATGTATGGGTGTAGAAATTGAGTTATTTTTTTTCACTTATTGATCATATGTATAATATCAATATCAAATTCGATTTATACTTAATCGTGCACAATTATTTGACTAGCCACTATATAGTTTATTTTGATAACTTATCTGTGGTCTACGTGTTATAGTACTTGAGTTATGTTATATAATAATTGATGAAAAGATAAATTATGTTAGATTTTCATTTTTCTTGGATTGCAACATTTGTATGTAAGATTGAAACCATTTGACTTTGCATAATGATGCCTTTTTGGACTAGTCCTCCGAAATAAACTATTGTTTGGGTGAAAGTAGTAGGGTTGAGATTTGTTGAAGAGGTTGCAATATGTGGATTTAGAAATGTCATAATTTATTTGGTAGATCTTGTAAACTTAATATACAATTCAATAATTATATTAAAAAGGAATTGAGTCTTACAAGTTATTATTTGATATACATGGACATTTGTTGGTATCTCAGTAGCATTATATGTAATCAGGCCTTGATCGTTTTAGTTTAGATTGGTGACAATACAAGTTTTTTAATGTTGTGGCATCTGGAAGGTCTAAAATAGTGTAAACTTTGTCCTTGAATATACTAAATATGAAATTATATGGAACCCAAAATAGTTAAAGAGATGCACGTTGAAACTGGACAGCTTCGTCACATTTTATAATTTGGTTATTTGCAAATAGAATTATGAGATAAGAATTAAAAAAATTCTCAATCTTTGTGATGCAAAAGTGCTTCGTTTGAAGATGAATGAAGAAGAACAATGATGCTTTGGATATAATGGTGTTTAATTGGGGTTTATGGACGAATTATTTTGGCTTTGTGCCATTAATTTGGTATATGCTTCGATTTATAGTGTGGACATCCCATCCAAAATGACTTGTGCTCAACATGTGTTCCTAATGACATTGACAAGTCCTGTTTGTGTGGCAGAATGCATATGTATGTGATGACACGTGTTCTGAGCCACCCCAACTACTTAGTACACAGTTAGGTTGCATCTTGTCAAATGTGACTTCTTCTTAGCATACCTTCCTGGTGAAATTAACAAGTCTTTGCATAATAGCGTGCATGTGTACATGATGACACATTTTCTCACCTAGTGCATGACAGGGTAGCATCCCATCCCACCCAATATGGTTCAAGTATAAATTAGTGCACTTGATTCATTGAAAGGATGCAGCATTTAGAACTCAAACAATTGAAATTGGTTCACATTGAAGAATTGCATGCTTACAATTCATTTTTTTTTGCCTCGATTGATTACGAGGGAGGAATGTGTGCATTTTGTAGGTTCCCGAATGGCTTTACGCTGACATATTTGAAAACAATTATCATGAGTAAACTATTAGTGGTCGAGAAGTTACACATGTGTTTTATAATGAATCATTGCTTCCTTCTGAATAAACTTACAAAATGGTTCATGTTGTGACAAATGAAAATGTGCATGACATCATTAGATGACATTTCTAATTCGTAAGCTCCAATATTATGTCATTTGCTATTATGGAGCTTGCTTCGGTAACAATGGGGGATAATAGACTGGTGGTAAGTTATTGTTCATTATGAATTTGTTGTTGTGTGTTTCTAATTTGGGGAAAGGTTTTAAGTAGCAGGACAATTGTATTTCTTAAAATTGGTTGTAAGGGATGTGTACTTCAAATGTTTTAGTGTTAGTGGCACGCAATAAAAGTTGTTATGTTTGTGGAAAAGAAAACTACTTAAAAAGAGTGGTGTTGTTAATTTTTGTAACACATTTTCGAATGATTAAATGATATCATATTTTGGTAAAAAAATTATTTTTGTTTTATTTTTATACGATGTATTTTTACAATTTATAAGAATATTTAGGCTGTGAGAGTTGCATCACTTGGTTAATTAGAAGAAAAAGTGTTGATGAAATTGTTATAGAAGGCATATTTGTGTATGTTGGGCCCTGTTTAGAAGTGACAAAGTGAGTTAATTAATATAGTTTTAGTCTTCATAGTAATTTTCTTTTTGGGGTTTTGAACCATTTTTTTATGTCTGACTTATATTTTTTGGTTCCAACAATAACATCATTATATTCATTGTCATGAAATTATGTAAAATACAATTACAAAAGGTGTATTTCTATATGTCGGGTCATTATTGCGAGTGACGAAGTGAGTCAATTCATATGGTTTTGACATCCCAGTAATGAGTTTTTGGGCTTTTTGACCATTTTTTTTTTCACATCTAACATGTATATTTTGGACGAGTTCTTCCTCTACCCCCATACCCTCATCCTACACTCCATACTCAACATAAAAATACTAATATGCCCTTAAGTAAAAACTACAAATACAAAAATACCCTTCACCCTGATCAGAGACGGATCTGTAAGAGGAGGAAGAAGAAGCTGCATCCGTTTCATTCATTTTTCCCAAATCTATAATTAAACCTTCAAATAAGTCATAGGTAAGCAATTATTGATGTTTATTAGCAATTTGTGAATGGTATTGTTGATTAGAGTAGTTAATTTGGTGTTTGGGATGTTGTCGACGGTGAACGGTGACATTTTTTTGAATTTTGACAACCGGACAGGGTGGCGTCCGGTTTACAAATTACAAACCAGATGACACCCCCCTCCACTGCATCCGGTTAACATTTTATGAACCGGACGTCTGGCTGTCCGGTTATCAAAATTCAAAAAAATGTGAACCGTATGGCTTCATCCGGGTGCCTACCAAAAACTTAAAAAATCCACCAAAATCAAAAATCTTACCTCCCTGTCGTTCCTTGTCGTCGATCAACACTGCACAATGATCGAAAAGCCTTCCTTATAGTTCAATCACGCTCAAAACCTTCAAAAATGGCACTCTAGAAGACGTATTTCAAAAAAATGGGAGGTTGCTTCATTGTTCACGTTTGACGTGGGTGGATGGGTGGAGTAGAACAATACTGTGCTTTTTAATAAACAAGGGTATTTTTGGCATTTCAATGAGGTTACTTTTGGAATTAAATTTTTGTATGGAGGTGCAGGAAGAGGGTATGGGGGTGGAGGAAGAATTCGTCATATTTTTGGTGTTAAATCATTAGACGGTCCAAAATCTCTTTAGATGATGATCTAATCATCTAATAAAGTTTTGATGAAAACAATACTCTAAACATGTGTTCGTATTTGATGATCTTATGTATCTGTTACAATAATATTCACACATCTCTAAGCATGATGAGTATGTATAGATGAACTGCAGACCCATATAAATATTTATTTACTATTATTTTATTATATTAATTTTTGTTTAAAATTAAAAGAAAACGAAAGTTAAAAATAATTAAATATAAAAATATTAAATGTTTTAAATATGTTTTGAAATCTACTTTCAATTTTATTAAGATCAAATCATTCTTTGCACATTGGTCTATGGTAAATCAAGTTTTGCTTACAATAAAATTAATTTGATTTGGCGCATTTTATTTACCTGTATGTATTTGCAGAAACTTTCTGAAATTAAGATTGGACTGTTATGTTGCTATAGCTCAATACAACAAAAAAATTCAAAATATTTTTGCTTCACACAAATTTGATTTGATTTCTTTCTAAATCTGAAAAAGCAATTAAAGTGTCTTTGATAGAAATATCAAAATCAGATTTTATAGCATGTTGTGCTTTAACGTTCAAATTTGTTTATAATATAAACTATTCAAATTATCATGGAATATTGAAATGTGATTAATTGTTTCAAATCAAAGATATCTTGTGTTGTTTAAATTATTTATATATGCAGATAAAGTTAGATGCAGAATCAAAAATAAAAGTTGTTCTTCTAACGACTAGTTTCAACACTAGATGGGTAAGATTTACCTTTCAAACATCCAATGAGGAACAATTTCTAGTGTTGAAGAACAAGAAGCATAAAAAAAATACATTGTGCAATTCATTAAAAAAAATAGATTATCTACTAAGTGTCTATTATCAATCTGTTACTGAAAGCATCAAGAGTTTTAGGTGGCGTGAAACCATTGTATAATTCTTCACCATTGTGAAGTAAACCCTTGTGAGCTTTAATTGTTATTTCTTTTGAGAGTGTTTCTTCCAATTTTGAGTGGTCTTCATCTCAGGGGAACACTGAGACTAGTATAACCTTGAGAGGTTTGTGTACTCATTATAACCTTGAGTGGTTTATGTACTCAGATAACTTAGAGAGGTTTGTGTATCCGTTGTAACCTGGAGAGGTTTATACTCATTGTACCCGTTTACTGAATAGTTGAACCTCTTGAACAATTTGTTCAAGAGAGAACTAGACATAGCCCAAGAGATTAGAGTGAACCACTATAAAACTATTTAATCTGTGCTTATATATCTTATTGTCTTGGACAATCTTGTTTGGTAGTTTTTGTTTACAGCGAATTGAATTCAGGCTCCATTCAACCTGCTTTTTGGAGTCAACTGTTCCTACATATTTGGTTTTGACAACAATGCATATTCATTTCCGTGAAAATTAAGTAAAATACGACTGTGAAAGGTATATTCTCATTGGTTAAGCCATCGTTGGGAATGACAAAGTGAGTTGGTTTTGATGAGTTTTTTCACGTGTTACTTGCATTGTTGGGTTCGGGGTGATAAAGTGAGTCAACTGGTATTGTTTTTCTCTTCATTTTTTTTCAAACACATGTGATAAAAGTACCTTTAGAGGTAGCCAAAGACTCCAATTAAACATCAAACTTTTCTTCAAGTTTCTAGAGAGAAACTCAAGAAGGTTCCTTGGTGGTGAATCTAGGAGAATATTACTCCCAAATTTTTAATGACTTTGAAGAAGAGAAGAAAAGATTTTAGCAAATCAATTATCATTACATTTTCAAAGTGAGTACAGAAGGAGGATAGACCTTTATTTATAGGATTGGGAGCTCCTAAAACTCATTAGGCCAGAGAATGCGGGACTAAAAGGTGCAAAGTGCAACTGTACTTGTAATTCTCGCACATACACATGTCCCAATTCCTATATTGCTCAAATCTTTCACTTTCTAAGTGTTTATAAGATCTAAAGCTCTCTTGATGTGTGCACAATCATCTAGACTTATGGTAGGCAGTGGTTAACTCTGTTTTGACCTCCTCAATTAAGGTTTTGACTTGCCTAATGAGGAGGGTGATGAGTATATTTTTATTCACACTTAGAGTGTTCAACCTTGACTGTCTTAGACTGTAATTGAGAATAAATACATTATTTTAAATAGGATTTATCCAATCAGGATTAACTGGACCTTAATCAGGATTAATTGGACCTTAATTTAGATTATTGGTTAAACTTGGATTTTAAGTATATTCTCTTACTTCTTATTTATAATTATTTGCAGAAATTTTATGGATTCCAAGTCTAATCAAATCCTTTACAAAGATATTCTTCAGATTTTTACCAAGATGATCCTCTACAATTTTTACTTGATATAGAGAAAATCTCCTTCAAATATTTTGCAATATCTTTTCCTACAGATTCAATCATTGTGAGTTGGCTGGAACAAATTTAGAAACAAAATATCTGAAAGAAATTGGGATATGGAAAATCTACAAATTTATTGGAAAGAAGATATTTACAAAATAAATCTTTGACACATAAGAAAATATCTAATAATTGCAAGGATAATATTTGAGAATTTATTTTGAGTTAATTTCTTGAAGAAAAGGAGATTATAAATAAGGTTGGAGAAGACATGAAGGACACACACTATTACATAACATAAACTCTAGTTTTATTTTCTTTTGCAATTCTTGTGCCTTCATAATGGAAAACTAAACTCCTTTATGTTAATTCTCTTATGATTTCACAATAAATTTTGAGGTTTCTATTTAATAAAGTTTTGTTCTTTATATTCTTTATAGCAATTGTTTTATATTGTTGGTCTTTTTGACGTCTATGTTTTTGGAAAAGTATTTATTTTTGAACGCTTGTTGAGAAGTTGTTTTCTTGGTTAATTCTCTTAGTCTTAACCAATTTCTTATACGTTTTGTCAAGGGATAAAATATATACATGTCATTAAGTAGACGCTTGGAGACAAGGTGAGATACTAAATATATTAGTAGACGTTTGTTTTGCTGATAAGATTCTATTGAATTTGATTGACACTTGTTTGATTGAGTTCGACTATGTGAAGAGAATTGACGGATAATAATCTTAAGAAAATTAACGAAGAATTTGCTGTGAAAAAACTTGAGAGTCAATCTATTTCCTCAATTATTTTTAATCATCTCTTTTAATATCATGCACAACAATCCTCAAAACGCCCCTTTTTCCTTTGTTGTTATTACTAACTTTCTTTGTTGTAAATAAGTTGTGAACATTGATTTACTGTGGATTTGTTGGGAGACGACTTGGGAGTTAACTTTCCGCTATCTATACTATCATCTCTTTGAAGTTAGATGGTCTAGCACTACATTAGGCAGTTAACATTGGATTTTTTTCAATTTGCTCGTGAAACGACTACGATTAGAGGGTTGCACCTTAGGGCTCAAACCCTCAATTTAGGCCCAAAACTTAGTCCACCTAAACTTCTATTCATTTATATAAAAGAAAGATTACTCCTATACAAAAGATTATACTTCTACTCCTATACATTTTACAAGACTTAGGAAAAGACAAGGAAGACTCTAATAATGTACCCTCCAAAAGAGGAAAGTCTTTTCAAGCCCCTCTTCCTCCTTCATTCTTCTAACCATGACCCTTGTGAGTGACCCTATGTGTGATTTCCAAGTGGTCCTCCATTAAATTAAATTAATTAAGCCATACATTCATACTTTAAGATTCCTTTTAGGTGCATTTGTAGGTTCCAACATTTGAAAGTTCATCATTCTACAATCGCTCCACTTGCAAAAAAATAGGTAAGTTGGTTCACGTTTGCAATTGGGAGTGATATATGACATTCGATGTCATGGGCATGACTGTAGGAATGATGCCCAAGACCTATGGCTTTTGTCTGCATATTTGTAGCCTTATACATTTCCCTATACAAACAACTAAGCAACATACTCCAACTGTACCATTATGTTTTGAGAAGATTAGTTAAAAAATTTAAGTACTTTAAGTGTAATTTATTACCTATTTTATCAAACATTAATACCCCACCAATTAATCCTAATATATATGACCTAACATAGACATGAAGTTCATCCTCAAAAGGTTATTTTAGGATTGGAAACATGTTGTCTCTTAGCAACTCTAACTTCACAATGGAGTCAACTAGTGACACCCCTTTCATAGGGTTATACCTAAATATGTAGCACACATTTCTTTCTAGTCAAATATTCTTGGTCCAATCACTTGGGCTTCATCCACTCTCAGTCCTAATTGAAGTCCTACATCTTTTAGAGTTATTGTGCATTCACTAATTGGGAGATGAAATATATGCATATCTAATCTCCACCTTTTCACCGAAGTTGTTACCAAACCATGATCAACCTTCAAGTATATGACTTTAGCTATTTAATCAAATCCTACTTCCTCTAGTATAAGAACTTGTAGAGGGTGTGACCCTGATATTAAATGACAGTACGAGGACACAATACTTTCTTATAGATCCTAAATGCATAAACAAAATTAGGGAAAGTTGAAATCTAGAACTTGAAAGCAATTAAGGCAATCACACTTAACCAAACTTACCATGGTAGGGATGTAGGCATATACGTATTCTTGTTGTTTCCACACCAACATTTTCTAATGATTGAAGAAAGTTTCACAAAATGGACTTTAAGTTGTAAATTTAGGTGCACAATAATGTTACCTTTATCAACTATGGTGGGTGTAACATGGACGTTAAGACTATATATAGAAGGATTTGAAAACAACAACTCGTTTGTGATATGTTCAATCCTATATATTTAATGAATTTCATAAATATGGATTAATTGTCCATTATGAGGTTATGTTATGATCAATGAGTTGTGTGACTCTACAAAAGGCTGAAGGTGGATATTATTACATTGTAGGTCCTCTATCAACTTGATAATAAATCTGATGTATTCATTTTTGGTGGATTTAATATGCATCGTTTGTTAAAAGTTAATACTCTAATCAATGTTATGTGTGACTTGCAAAAGGCTAGAGATGGACATTATCGCATGTCAGACCCTCAGTTAGTGTGAAGATGAATCCTATATGTTCATTTATAATTTGCACTATGTGTTAAAAGTTGATCTTATAACCAATGTGTTGTATCACTCTATAAATTGGAGGTTTACATTATTACATGGCAAGTCCTCAGTCAATATGAGGGTGGATCTTGTGCTTTCATTTACATGAATTTAATCTTTGTTGTGCATTATAAGATGGTACTTTGATCAATGTGTTGTATCACTCTACCAGGTAGAAGGGGATATTCATGTATGTTAGGTCCTCGGCACAGTGAATCTTGTGTGTTTATTTAGGTGGATTTAATCTACACCATTTGTTAAAAGTTAATTGTTTGATCAATGTGTTGTGTCACCCTACAAAAGTTAGAATTAGAAATCAATGCTTGATAGCTCTTTGATTAGTATGAGTATGAATCTTCTGTGTTGATTTTGGTGAATTAAAGTTGTAGTGCCTCTTAAAAGTGCACGCTCTAGTGAAAGTGTTATGTTACTTTGTAAAGCCTTACCATCCACATTATATAGAAATTTATTACCTTTCCATCTAATGTTACTCATTGTTGAAGAGTTGAAGTAGTAAACATAGATTTTTTTTTTTTTGTATCATGATAATGCATAACATGAACATATTAAAGTTTTGGATAGTAAGAACTTATTTCTTGTAGTTTTCCATCTCAATGGTCAAATGGCATCCACATCGGAAGACTTATACTTCAAATCTCCTTCTTTTAAAGTTTTTAAGATCTCTCACAAATGTTTCCTTTTAAGTTTGACTGAAATGGTGAGCAAAGTCAAATAAAACTGTCAATGAAGTTAATAACCAACACTGGATTCTATTCACAATGTTTTTTCACTATGGCAAGCAAGGATATGAATCTCCGTACTAATTGAACCACTAAAATTGCATCATCTACCGTGGAAGCAATAATAACCATTGTCTTTTCAGATGAAATATAGACCACTCATTTATAAAAAAAATTCTAACCTTCAAAACCTATAAATGTTGCCACTTACTATTGTTAGGAAATATCCAATCAATTCACTTAACAACTAAGTCAACATACATGACTTTTGCAACTTTTATTGTGTTGATGATTACAATGGCTAAATCTTGACAAATGATAAGTGGTCTATTATGTTAGACCACACACGACTTAGGTTAGTATTACAAATACAATGACGATATAAAAGATGAAGTAAACAATTCTTAATAAATTAAATACACCAACAAATAAATTCTATTTTTTCAGCTTGCACTAGAGGTATCCAATGAACATCTTTATCAACAGATCTTCATATCGTTCATGTATGATTTATGGAGATAAGGATGTAGATAATTTATTCACTATGGCAACTAAACAAGCACTGCAAGTGCAGATTGAGATAATGGCTTATATTCGTGAGCACAATCCACACCCAAAATATTCTACATGTTTTTTTTATTTGAAATGGAAAAAGATTGTTGAACATTAGACGGTCCAAAATCCATTTAGAGGGTCAAATTATTTGATAAAATTTTGATGATAACAAAACTCAAGTATACATTTATATTTGATGACTTATATACATTGCAGAATTAACATTATTATTATTAAAGCAGGAGACACATGGTTTATAAAGAGATAAGTTTTCTTACTATTTACCTTTTATGTGTTATTGATTTGATTTAAATTAATTTTATATCATATTGTGCTCTAACATTTAAATTTGTTCATAATGGAAATTATTCAAATTATTATGGAGCGTTTAATTGTGATTAATTGATTTTATATCATATTGTGCTTTAATGTTCAAATCTGTTCATAATGGAAATTATTCAAATTATTATGGACTAGATGTGATCAATTGATTTTATATCATAATGTACATTAACGTTCAAATATGTTCATAATAGAAATTATTCAAATTATTGATGAGTATCCCACATATAATTTCTCTATGTTATATTAAATTATTTCCGGTACAGACTTAATCAAGTTTATTACAGTATGAAAATTAGAGAAGTATTTTCATTTTGAGCTCCATATATCAGAAAGTCAAGATTGCTCTGTTTAAGCATCCCAACGACTAGTTTCTAAAAAGCTAAATATAGATGAGCAAGTTCAAGTTGAAGAACACACAACAAGGAGAAGCGAAAAGAGAAAAACATCATACAATACATTTGAAGAAAATAACTGAGTGTTTATTGTCAATCTTCTATAGAGAGCATATAGAATTTTGGGTTGTGTGAAACCATTGTGTAATTCTTCACCATTGTGAGGTAAACCCTTGTGAGCTTTCATTGTTCTTTCTATTGAGAGTGTTTCTTTAATTCTTGAGTGGTCTTGATCTCAGGGGGAGATTGGGACTGGTATAACCTAGAGAGGTTTGTGTACTCGTGATAACCTGGAGAGGTTTGTGTACTCGTTGTAACATGGAGAGGTTTGCGTACTCGTTGTAACTATTTGCTGAATAGTGGAACCTCTTGAATGGTTTGTTCAAGGGAGAACTGGACGTAGCCCAAGAGATTAGGGTGAACTAGTATAAAACTGTTTTATCTATGCTTATATACTTTTGCCTTGGTTGGTGGTTTCTATTTATAGCGAATTGAGTTCAGGCTCCATTCAACCCCCTTCTGGAGCCAGCTGTTCCTACAGTTGGTATCAGAGCTAACCTCAGGGGTTAGTTCTGCACAGACTTGAGGCACAATCCTACAGGAACTCAATGGAAGGAGACAGACTACACGTGAGTCGACCACCCTTGTTCAAGAGCCAAAATTATGAGCTTTGGAAGATGAGGATGATTGGCTTCATCCAATATAACGGTATGGAGTTAATTAATATTATTAAAAATGACGTACCTACATTGATTGATAAATCAGGAGAACTACTTCCTTTTGAATCTATAACTTAGGAGGAAAAGCACATCTGTCAAAATAATGCTAAAGTTAGGCAACTTATAATGTGTGCTTTATCCGAGGAAAAAATGTTAAAGGTACATGCCATGGTCAGTACTAAGGAAATGTGGGATACACTTGCTCTAACATATGAAGGTTCAAAAGAGGTAAAAAGAAATAAATTGACTATGCTTAAACGTCAATATAAAATGTTTGCTATAGAAGATCATGAATTTATACAATCTATTGTTTCTCGTTTGCAAGTTATCCTAAACAGTCTAAGATCCTTGGGTTCAACTGTTAGTCAATATGAAATCAATGATAAAATTCTCAGAATTTTACCTGCTAAGTGGAGAGCTCAAGAAACTGCTCTCAGAACTTCTAAAGATCTTGAGGCCATGCCCCTGGAGGAACTGGTAGGTATTCTTACTATATATGAGCAGGTCATACAAAATGATGCAGGTTCAACAAAACGGAAGAGTTTGACTTTGAAATCATCTCAGAAAAATGTAAAGAATGTCTCATCCAAAGCCCTAGAAGCTATTGATGATATCTATGGATTTTGATGAAGATGATGAGATCTTGTTGCTAACCAACAAGCTGAGACGTCTAGTCAAAAAGAGAGGAAACTACAAAAGCAGGAGGTTCAAATCCAAAGAAGGAAAAGAAATGAAAGACAAAATTATATGTTATGGATGCATGAAACCAAGACACTTAAGATCAGAATGTCCTGATCAGGTTGAAGAGAAAAAGGAGAAAGAAAAGAAGAAATTCTCTAAAAAGAAAAGGAGCCTCATGTTAAGCTGGAAGGATTTGGACTCATCTAGTTCTGATACTGATGAGGAGTCAAACATAGGTCTCATGGCCGATGAGGCAGATAACTCAATGTCAGAGGACTCAGATAATGAGGTAGATTTTACTGATATTGATAGTTTATGTTTAGCTTATCAAGAAGCAATATCTAATAATGGTATGATTGCATCTACATATAAAACCAAGAAAAGAAATTATAAAAATGCTTGCAAAGAAATTTGTTGGAAACTGTTTTGGCTGAAATACAAGAGGGGGGGTGAATTGGATTTCAAAACTTTTTGAAACAATTTGATATTTTTCAGTAAAATGCAATTCTGTTTCACATACTGGATCTTTATTTGAATTTACTGAATTCGAACAGTTGCATGAAACAGTAAGCAGAATCAAGAGTCAATTCAGAACCCAGTCCAGTAATAATACAATTCAATACTCCAAACAAATATATCAG
>Ga0099825_1007921_pt1 | contig 12763 bp, 5 predicted proteins | sample SiratroredBW_FD_76838 | JGI IMG/M metagenome (GOLD analysis project Ga0099825, IMG submission 76838) | Root nodule microbial communities of legume samples collected from California, USA - Siratro red BW | ecosystem: Host-associated > Plants > Roots > Nodule | place: USA: California | collected...
AAAAAAAAAAAAATAAAAAAAAAAAAAAAAAAAAAAAAAAAAAAAAAAAAAAAAAAAAAAAAAAAAAAAAAAAAAAAAAAAAAAAAAAAAACAAAAGAATTGGAAAAAATTTGAATAAGAATAGGAAAGAAGACAAGAACTTTGATTCTGAATTGACAAAAAGTACAATGTAAACTGGAAATGTGTCTAAATCTCATAGCAAATGAGCATTTGATCTAAATCTAAATCAAAGTGATCAATTGATCAAGTTATTCCCTTGTTTAAAAGGTTCTCACCTATATTGTTTTTGAAATACAACACTAAACAAAATCTAACATCACATTCTAAAAGTTAAAAGAAAATGTGTAAAGGGATGCAAATCTTTTCATTGCATTTTGGAACTTTTATAGTCCAAATTGGTTTATTCTTATATAAGTTAAGAAAAGAGTTCAACACAAATGATAACTAAAAACACATAAATATAAAACATGGTCATACTTCGTCTATAAGACGATAACCTAATGAAAAACTACAAATAAGATGCAATTGTTTCATTTGACAGACAATACAACATTATATTGTCATTTCTTACTTTTGACAAAGTGCTTATATAACCATACTATATGCTTATACGATTAGACAATACACGTAGAAAACATATACTCTATGAATATATACGTGTGTGTACGCATGCACACACATTTATTATTTGGATGTAGGAGATGTTTACTGTCTTCGTCTACTAAAGAGACTCGTTAAAGGCGCAAGTTAAAGTCAACATCAAATGATCATTTCAGAAAATAACTAAAGTTGTCTTCTTCACCAACTTCCTAAATCTGACAACATTTCAATTCTAACCCAACTATCTACCTTATATAGTATGCACTTTTACCATTAGATGGTTTAAAAGGCTATACTACCTAGGAGATGAGCATTGTCAGTGATCAATGACATTAAGAAGAAATGCATTTAATGCAATGATTATATTTAAGCTCATCAAGTGCAAAAAGGACATTAAAACAACTGAAATTGCTTAACGGATAGAAGCGGTCTTTCAGTAGCCATTGATGAGTCATTATTTTCCCCTATTTACTTGTCTTTATGTACCTATTTTTATTAGTGATTTATGTTTAACTGGTTATTATTTTCTCTATACTGTTTGGGCTTCATTTACCATAAATTCGTAATTTTATTTAATTCAAATTTTCTGAGTTAATTTTATTATTATTTTTAGGCCAGCTTTGGAATTTTATTAGGCTTGGAAATTAATTTTGGAATTGAAGATGAACTATCATATTATCAGTTTTTATTTTTAGTTTTTATTCATTGGACAAGAATTGAATAAATTTGGGCCCATTAGGTTTAGTGTTGAGACTTATTTAGGTCTAGCCGCCTGTTACAGAGAAGGGAGGCGAATAGAGAAGCAAACAGTTCTGTATTCTCCACTTTTGGGATTCAATTCATTTTCTCTTTCTAAAAAAACTGGTTCTGTATTTTTTTTCTTTTCTCTACAATTACGTTATGTTTTTGTTTCAATTCAATTGTTATTTTATTTTAATTTAATTTCGTTTTCTATTTTAATTTTGTTTTGTGTTTAATCTCTGTTTTCTTTATTCGACTTTAATGCAAGACTAATTTATAAGGTTATCCTTTTGATTGAGATTGCAATGAAGCTTTGAGGTTGCTGTTGTGTTATTTTTGCTCTCTTCGTCTCTTAACTCTTCATTATTTTATTTCTATGCTTAATGCTTGTACTGGTTCATGCTTAATGTTTTAGTTAATATGAATTTTGTGTCTCTGTTCATGCTTAATGGAGTGAGTTACGAGTTATTGGGATGGAATGAATGATGTATGTGAATGTTTAATTTGCATAAGGAAAACTTGTGTTAATTATCGCTTATTTAATTAATTCGGGTTGGAATTAGGGTTTAATAAGTTGAACATGAAATTCTGTATCCTGTGATTTAATTCGGTTAAGGAAATCTAATTCAGTTGTTGGTTTTTATTTTATTAAATATTTCACGAAATCCCTCCTTTTTTCTCTTTGTGTGTTTAATCCTTTGATAGAAACTAGGTCCTTGGGAGACGACCTAGGAGTTACCTCCTAGTACTGCATTTAACTACAATTATTTGACCGGATATGGCTTCGATCAACCATCTTCTTCTAGTTCATATATAAAGAAAATTAACAAAAAAAAGAATGAGAGAGTACAAAGGAGATACCATGCCAAATTACTGCTCAAATGAAGAGCACTCCTCAAAGTTGTCAAGAGAGTTGAGGTTGCACCATGTTAAAAAAAATTTCATATGTAAAACAATCCTCAAAGCTTCATAGAAGGATCCCCAAGCTTAGAGAAAGACGCTGCCAAATATATGGATCCATTCAAGCCACAAGGAGAACACTAACAATGTTTCTCTAACCGTGTAGAAGAGAATGTTTATCCATTATATATGTCGAAAAACACAACCCCTTCCTATAGAGAGCTTAAAACCATGTATTCTTCAAAAGACACAAACACTTTCTAGTAGTCAAAACCAATTATCAGACAATCATTCAAACCTTCAACCTTTCTTATGTTAGCCAAGACTGACTAAAGGGCAAAGAATATTCAATTCAGCTAGGAGTTACTTGAGGAAAGAATATTCCTTGACGGAGACAACTAGGAGTGATTGTGTAAAGAATATTTGGTGTTAGACAAGAGTGGCGTGAGTAAAGAATACTCAATGAGTTAGCCAGGAGTGGCTACGAGCCCAAAGTACTTAGTTAAGTCAGGAGTGGTTGATGTCAAGAATACTCGAGTGTACTTCACAATGGTAACCTGTCTAATTGAACTTGGCATGTTGGCCAAGAGTTGGATGTAGTTTGTTGGAGATAGACAAACCAATATAAATTGGTGTGTATATGTTCTTTCTTCCTTGTATCCTTTACATTATATGTTATTATCAATTGCACTAACCTAAGAAGGAGAGTTATTGTCAAGGAGAGTTATTGTGAGAGTACTTTAAATTTTTTTTATCAAAGTGTTTTTAGATGAAATATTTAAATCTACATAAGAGGAGGTGTGTCAAACACAAGAAATATCTTATCACTTATTAAATTAAACTATAAAATACCTCAATCAAGTGATTTAGTTGAGTTGCAAAAATTGTATCTGTTGTGACCTATTAGAGAAAAGAGTTGCGTTTCAAATATGTTTGTCTAATCAAGTTTGCTATGAAGTGCTAAGGAGGCATCATTTGTATTTCATTAGATGCATTTGGTTGAAAAGTATTAATGAAACACACTTCACGTTAAGATAGTATGTCTCAACAAATCAGCCTAAAACATACTTGTATTTGCATAAGTTCATCAGATGAAACACTTATCATCTAACCTCTTAATTGGAAATTTTATATGAAGACTCATAGTGAGACTATGCTTGCAAAAAGTTTTAAAAATTAATTACATCACAATTCAACCCCCTTCTTTCCATTTCCCTCCCTGTTTTTCACGTGTGTCCTCAACTGTGTTTTTCTTCTTCTTGATGATCTGCAACTTTTATTTGTGTTTATTCCCTATGCAACGTCCTTGACAATGCTAATCTTCTTAGATAAAATAACCTTTTGCACCAATTCATGGTAAAAATGCACACAATACAAGGCACACAATTGGGTCGAGTTGAAATACTCTTTATGTCAGGCGGTTGGTGAAGAAATCAACTTTAGTTTTTATTCCAAGAGACCATTTGATACTGATTTTGCTAGCACATTTAACGTATCTCTTTGGAAGATTAAGGCAGTAAAACGACATTAATTGCTCATATAGTCTCATTTTATAAGCATATGATTTGATCATGAGAGTGTTTTATTAGACGTAAGAAAATATTGCATAGTATTGTATCGTCTGACAGAAAAAAAAAAATACTTGGGGTCTTACATGATGTTATTGAAACCATTAGTCTCATAAACGATGCATGATTAATGTTTTATGCCTTTTGGTTTTCAACACTTCATCAAAATTACATGGTGTTAGATTTTTCAATGAACACCAATAAGGTCCATTGACATAAATCGAAGTCAATTTATGAAATGACATTTCTAAAGGTTGGTTCAACCAAAAATAATGCATGAAAATATATGTTCCAAACATGTGCTATCAATATTAGAACAAGCTATAAATACAAAGACAAAACCACTAGAATACACAACAAAGTTATAGGTTAACTATAGAAAGAGGGGATTGAATACAACTATTAATTTTAGGAAACTTTTTGTAACGGGACTATTAGACCTAATTGGGGGTTGTTTAATAGATATATAATACATTCCTCTTTAGAAAGGGATAATCAACAAATAATGTATGAAAAAAGTAGGTACAATACTAATACATAATTTTGACTCGTTCACCTAAATAGGTCTACATCCAATTCTCCAATGTTAACAACAATAGGTTCCACTATTGATATGTTTAGCATGAGAGGTGCTATATAAAATGTTTGTTTTAAAGCTTTCTTTTAGATTTAAAGATGCATTCAAGGATACTTTCCTTTAGACACTAATTTAATCCAAGTGAGTTTTACAAATACGAAGGTTTGCATAAAAAGAAAAACATAAATATGGATTCAAATAAAATAATTACACAAAAATAGACAGGATAAAGGATAAAAAAATAAGAAAAAAATTAGAATTATACGATAATTCAAAAACAAATAAATAAATAATAAAAAGAATGGAGAAGCTTATAGAGATGGAAGAAGAGTGTTACTTGAAGACAATTTTAACTTAAACTTTATGATAAGATTTAGGAAGAATCACCATTTATTTCTTTAAGAGTCTATAATAAGATCTAAAGAAGTGATTTCACACAAGTACTCTTACAACTCAAATTTTCATTCATCAACAAAAAATAAATTAATAAAAAGGGAGAGGTTATTAAGAAAAAAGTCTAAGCGGTCTTAATTTATGTATATGAATATGTATAACACATGAATATGTTTATACAATACTACAATATTCTTATTCTTATTTTTATTGTTGAATTTATAGTTTCATTTATACCTATTATAAAAAAAAGTGCATTTGTGTTTTTCATATTTTTTAATATATCATAAAAGTTCTTAATACATTGTTTGAAATTTTAATAAAATGAAATCTATTTTCGTTTGCCTTGAAAATTGATACAATGTCATTTTGTAATGGAAGCCCATCCCCACTACAAAACATAATCACATTTTTTTTAACATTTTGTGAGAAAAAAATCACATTTTTTTTTATAGGTATTTCCTTTTTAAAATAAAATACCGAGGCAGTATGATATATTTCGAAAAAAGAAAAGTGGTTTCATTAACAAAGCCCAAATTAAGTCATCATAGAGGCATTTTAAGGTCAATTTTTTATGCAAAAAAATGGTGCCTAGTCTAAGCTAGATGTAGAACAGGTCACCAAAAAGAAAATAGCATCATCACAATGCCTTAAGATATATTTCTATATGTTGCCCCCTTAAGTATGCCCTTTTCTTGTCTTTCTATTCAATCTCTCTATACTAATAATCTTACTATAAGATAAATACGATAAAAATAAGTGCTAATAGCTCTCAACTCTTGAAGAAACATTTGATTAAATCATCTTCTTTTTGTGGCACAAAATAAGTTTAGCTCCATTTAAGTATTAGAACATTGAATTTTCACTGTCAATGTAACAAAATATCCTACTCTTGCCTCAACCTTCTCCACCCATTGAGAACAAAGTTTTGAACTTCAATTTCTTTCCCTCCCTTTCGCCTAAAACCATGGTGTATCTCTTCTTATGCTACAAAATATCCACTCATGTCAGAGCTTATTTTCATACTTATCTTTCCTTTTGCCTCAACAATGGGGCCTCTCTTCACGCTCTGCAAACTCCCCAAAACTCCATTCCCTTTTCTTAGGGTACAACGGGACATGACACCACCCTTTGCTCTCTCATTTTGTTCACATAAATCAGAGCATTTCTCATAATCAGTGGATGTGTATCCTCCACCGGTTAGCAAAAATATAAAGCTCAAAAGTCCCCATACTCAAGAAATGAAAAAAATATCCAAAACTATAGTTACTCTATCCAAAAGTTTTCGGCCAAAATTTTCCCAAACTGCTGCACTTGGGAAATTGAAAAAATTAAGAATCCTAGATTTTTGTTCTTTTTAAGATTTTGATTTCTTACTGTAACATAACTGAAGCCAGCACAGTTGGTCTCCTCTGCCACGACACTACCCATTTGCTGCCACGTGTACATGAACATCGTGGCCGCAAAAAATATCCTTCAATTTTTTTTTCTTTGCTCTCTCTTCTCTTCTATTCTCCCCACTTCTTAAACCCTGCTCCTCTGCTTCTTGGTTACCAAACCTCTCATTTTTTTTTTCTTTCTCAATTTGTAGTGGGTGCTATCTTAATTTCTTAAAGTTTAAATTTTTTTTAAACTCTGATTTACCTTGATTTTGTTATTTTCTGAAGAATAGAGGGTGGAGTGTGAGACCCTTTTGCGGAGGGAGTGTTTTAGGAGGGAAAGGTAGGGACTTTTGGTGTGGGGGGGGAAACTGGAATTGGGTTTGGGGTAGATAGGATGAAGATTCAGTGCAACGTCTGTGAGGCTGCGGAGGCCAAGGTTCTGTGTTGTGCTGATGAGGCTGCGCTGTGTTGGGAGTGTGATGAGAAGGTTCATGCGGCTAACAAGCTTGCCAGCAAGCACCAGAGAGTTCCTCTTTCTACCTCTTCCTCTCATATGCCCAAATGTGACATTTGCCAGGTGTGTTGCTTTTGTGGTTTTTATTTTGTTTCAGTTTGGTAGAAGGGGGGAGGGGGTTTCTGTTCTTTGGAATCAGTTAGAGGTGTTAATACTTGGGAGAGTTTTTGGGTTTGATCAAATGACTGTCTTTGATTCTGTTTGAGATTTATGTGGGGATTGGAATTGCCATTTCTGCTGATTTTGCACTCAGTATATGTGATGCCAATTATGCTTGATGGAATTACAAACAAAGCTCAGTGATTGATATGGTCTACTGTGATAAGGGTTTAAGGTTGAGGTTTAGTGAAAAATGTATTCTTCCAGGTTTTGTTAATGTTTCTTTTTTTTTTTTTTCTTTCAAATTTGATTAAATAAATATAAATGTTATGTTAGGATGAAAAAAAAAAAAAAATTACAAGTGATCATATCTTATTTAATATATTGTTTCTTGAGTTGTTGGAATAGTATATGCTTAACTTGTTGGAAAGAAAATTTCCCTCTTTCACCCTCACATAACACAACTTTGTTTTACACCATCACTAACTCTACCACATCTGTTGAGGGGGTTGCCACTACTTTTATTACCGCTATGATCACTACCACCACCACCATTACCTCTCTACAAAATTGATAATTATTCACTATTTGTGCTTTAATGAGACCACAATCAGTGTTGTCATTGTGGCCATCACAACCATCACCATTGTCATTGTTGCCTTTGCCTCATCATTACCATTACCGCCATTGTCAGTGGCCCCACTAACACTAACACCGACCATCAGTACCATTACCTTTTGTAAGCGTGTTTTTCATTTACATACAATTTATGTTACTATTTATTTTCTAGTTTATCTAGTGTGCATCCAACACATGATAGGATGATAGCTTATCATGATCATATCCTTTTCTATTGTATACTGTTCTCTCTTATTTACTCATTCTTAGCCTACTTCGACCACCAAATGAGCCTTAATTTTCATTTGAGAACATTCACAAGAATGAGTTCTTTTAATTGATAATTTACATTTTGAGGATTTATGGTAAATTATGATTTCATTCTTATTGAAAGAACGTCTGTTTGGTTTGAAAAATGTTGTGTTCTCATTTTATGCTTTATTGATATAGGAAAAGTTGGCTTATACATGAAGAAATATATCTGCTACTGAAACCATCGCCAACATTTAATCATATCCTTATTTTTGTTGTTTTTCTTGGTTCAGTTTAAATGAATTAAAACTGGTTATGATGATGGTAGAGTCTGCTACTTTTTACAGGAAGCATTAGGCTATTTTTTCTGTCTGGAGGATCGGGCTCTGTTCTGCAGAAAGTGTGATTTGGCAATACATACAGCAAATGCTTATGTCTCTGGTCATCAGAGGTTTCTTCTCACTGGAGTAAGAGTAGGCCTTGAAGCTACAGAGCCTGGCGCATCCTCAACGTCTTTGAAGTCAGATTCTGGGGAGAAAAATTCAGATACAAAGTCGTCTTCTATCTCTAGAAAGGTTGCCACAGTGCCTCAGCCATCAGATTACAATGAATTGTTACCTATAGAAGTTGGAGGAGTTGGGGGGTTTCCACCAGCTAAGGAGTCTTTTGGTGGTGGTTCTACAGCTGGAAATATCTCACAGTGGACAATAGATGAATTTATTGGCTTAAACGAGTTCAGTCAGAATTATGAATACATGGAAGGATCATCAAGGGTATGTTCATAGTTGTTGAATTATACCCTCATAACCTTGTATTCTCTGATCATTGGTTTTGTAAAGTTTGCATCTTTTATGTTTTTTTTAAGGGGTTAGTATGAATAGTTTAGATTCATCTTTAGCCATAGATTAACTATATGTGTGGTAGTGCCCCAATATGCACAGGTGAAAATAGGACAGGAATGGGGCCAATCATTTCTTCCACAGGTATATGCCCTATTAACATGTTGGTCACATCACCAAACAACTGGCAAAAATAGTATAACTTTTGCATATTTGTGGTCAGAAAGGGTTACACTGAGTAGATTTCAAACATTGGAATCTGACAGATTGGTTGATTGAAGTGCATGTTGGTTTGTTTCTCTCCCATATTTGTAGATCCATTTTAACATTGGAAAAATTGACCTTTCAGAAGTGCAATACACAGTCGGCTTTCACTTGAAACACAATTCCTAAAGATTAATAAAAATCAACATCTTAAAGGCTACAAGGAGCTATTACCATGTGGAATGGCCATCCTCAATGGTGATCAATGTCCCAAAAACACTATTGACAGCTTAAAAACATGATATTGTTTGAAGGGAATGTGGAAAGGAATTATTGTACATAATTTACTGATAGACACATATCAAACAAAATTTTTAAAATTCAAATTTATTAAAACACTTATTTCCCTTGTGACTATTCTCATTCAATTGATCATGCTCACATTCTTCAACTTTCCATTTAGATTGCACTTTGATTGTGTTATATATAGTCTTGTCTCTATGGTTGTATGGTTCTGTAATATTCTTTTTCACCTCTTCCTTTCCTGATGAGCATATATATGCAGGCTGATGGTGGCAAGTTAGGGGATTCTGATTCTCCTGTTTTAAGATCCTGTGAGGAGGAAATGGAGGAGGAGGACTATTTGGAACGTGTTCCAGATTCATCATGGACAGTTCCACAGATCCCTTCCCCACCAACAGCTTCAGGGTTACACTGGCCAAAAGACCCTCAATATTCATCAGATAGTCTTCTGTTTGTTCCTGACATAAGCTTTTCTCACATGCAACACTCTCAGATCAGTAGTATTTTTCCTAGACGCAGGAGGCAGCTTTAACTGTTTGCTCTTTGCCAATAACTTAGAGACATTGATTCCATTGTTTTGTGGTATGATTCTAAGTTCTCACACGTTGCACTGAAGGTTCATTTGATCAGTTACATTACATGTTTCTATTCTTGGCTGTCTCAGTTTCTTCTAGGGACTAGGGAGTAATCTCTAACTCTCTACATGTCAATGGAATTTGCCTACCGAAGCAGCAACAATAATGGCAGTGTAGAAGGCTTTTCTACTATTGAGTTTGGTCTATAACATTCTCATTTCTGCTCTAGAATCTTATATAGATGCACTATTGGATTATTACAGGTGTCTGATTCAATATTGGTTTATTGTGACTAGAGCTTTCTCCTTCACCAAATTTGTTGTGACAATATATATAAGTGAGTTTGGTTTTACATTGAGGCATTAAAATTTCGTGGACATTATTGTTGTTTCAAATAAATGTTTACATAATTGGTCTTGTGTTCAAGCATTAATTGACTAATGTTGGGTTAAAGCAGTTTCTGGTAATTTTTGTGTTAGATAAAAAATGTCCATTTTACTGATAATTTGTTATTAGAATGAAACGCTCAAGTAAACATTGTATTTTAAAATTAGTTGTAATTAGAATTAATTTTTTGAAAAAAAAATTCAAAATTAGTTCAGTAAAAAGTTCTTTAAAGGCACACTTAAGGGTATGATAAAAACCATGTTGTTTCTTGATTGATATTATTGATTAAAAAGCGGATAATGATTAAAGATGCGAGTGATATTAATGATTAAAAGACAAATATTATTAAAGAGCTTAAATTATATAAATTACAGTTTGCATTATTAATTAGTTAAAAACCATTTTTTTCGCTTGAATTAATACATAATTACTATAAATAACATTATAATACATTCTTAATTAAATAATAATAATAATAAATATAAGTCTTTATATTATTATTTGTATTTCATTGGCACTGATAAAGTTTGAGAAAGACCTAGATAAGAACTTAGAACTAATTATTGGTAGAAAGTGATGTCTTGTCTGTTTATAAACCTCTTTTGATTGCTCATTGCACATTGGTAGTGATAAAGGTAACTCAAGTTTGTCACAAGTGGCCAACTACGTGACAAACTCCACTTTTGGATTTTTGGATTACTTAAGTATTTTAATCTTTTTTATTTATAAACCATATTTAAAAGATATAAATTATATAAAATTTGTTTTAAAACGCTTAAAAATCTTATGCTATTTTAGAAGCCAGATAAATATTAATGTATAACCATTTTCTTTTTTACACCTTTTAATAATAAAATGGTGGCGAAGTTGCTATAATAGTTTTCAAATATAAAGACTCAAATCATATCAATGTGAGATTGAACTTATGACATTTTTCACACAAATTTTGGATAATTCTAGAAACTATTAATTCTACATAAACATAAGCTCTGTTGAAGTTAACGTGTCCATAACTTATAGCTTTAGAAAAATGAATTTTTAAACCTACTGTTGATTTTAAACTTTTAAATTTATCTTTTCAAATAAAAATAATAATAATTGAGGTTGAAGATCAATGACGTTGAGAATTATGGTAAGAGAACAATAACATCTTTCAGAAGTTTTTAACTTTTAAGAAAAAAATATTACTTAAAATTAGCTTAAATTTCTTTGTCTCGTGTGTCATTATTTTTTAAGACAGAAAGGTATAGTATAAAAAATCGTGTGTGTGTATATATATATATATATATATATATATATATATATATATATATATATATATTAAAATAAGCTTAAATGAACAAGCCCCATTAAGATTTGATACATAATTTTCTTCTTGTTTCATTAAATTGAATTGAATGTGCAGTGGTGAATCTCAGGGTAAAGGACCTACAAAGAACGATATTCCTTGGAATAATTAGGGCAAGGTCATTGGTATGATAGGGTTATTTGACCTAAAAAATCTCCTTACATAAATGCTGATACTACACGTCCTACATGTCTCAGAACAAAAAAATCCTTAACAGTGTGAACTGAATTTGCAGACATATATGGTGAAAATTGTAGCCACATGTTGTTATTGGTATATCGGAATGGAGTGACTGAGAATGAAACAGCAAGACAGATACTGTGCTATATGTACAAGTCATATTCCTCATGAGTGGACCAAAAAGTAACTAATTCATCATGCAAACCTTGTGTCTTCAATCATCTTTCTATGCATGTTGAAATGTTTCACCAAGAACTAAAATTCTTTCTTTTCTAATTTTAGAAACAATTTGAAATGATTTTAGTTAATTTAATAAAAAGATAAGTAATATTTATCACTACTTAATTGAAAAAACAGAATTTACTTTATAGTTTTTATTCATACATTTTTTTTACAAATATACTGTTTTTATAGCATTATACTATTACAAATGAGGAATTGAATAAGGGAATTTATACTAAGTTAAGAAAATTATGATTATACAATATATTATATGACTAAAAAAAAATATGATTTAATTGATAAAATACCAGGCTTTATCTATAGTTTAGTTATCAAATATCTTCGTCTCAATGTATTTAATAATTATTTACATCAAATTAAGTTGTATCAACTATAAAATTAGAGTTTAAATTTTACATAAGAAGTATTCGTGGATATAATTATTTAGGTAACTATAGATGTTATGACGATTTGCAATAAAATGACAATGTATAATTTTTTGTATTTGTCGGTTTTGTTAATTATATTATTCTTAGTAACAAGTATTCACTAAATTTACCGATTGCCGATATTTATTACAGAAATTTGTTAACTATTTTCAGCGGAAATCTTTTAATAATTTTTTTTATTTGTAAAACTCAAATTAATATCTTATTTAAGATATTTAAAATTAGTTTTACTGTATCAATGACATGCTAGTGCATAAACTATTTTACTTACAATTTTAAAGTCATAATACTATATTTCGAAATAACTTGTGATGTTACATACATGCCAGATATAAAAATATTCTTAAAATTTTTTTAAACATCATAAAGCCTAAAATCAATTAAAAAAATTTAGAAAAATTAAGATCAAGCTTAAGTTTATGCATTTGGACTAAAATACAACTCAGTAAATTAATGTAATAATTAGACACTATACTCAATGTTAGTGAATGATCAAATAATAGAACTCATGTTTAATAATTAATAATTATTGGAGAAGTGACTATATAATATTGTAAATAAGATTAATTTCTGCTCCATAGAGTTGCGTGAGATTTCATATATATATATATA
>Ga0099825_1007923_pt1 | contig 12762 bp, 3 predicted proteins | sample SiratroredBW_FD_76838 | JGI IMG/M metagenome (GOLD analysis project Ga0099825, IMG submission 76838) | Root nodule microbial communities of legume samples collected from California, USA - Siratro red BW | ecosystem: Host-associated > Plants > Roots > Nodule | place: USA: California | collected...
AACACCGGGGAGATCTCTAACAATGAGAATTGAGCCAAACCACATATAAGGGAATGACACCACCTTCAACCCAAAACCTTAAGGCATTAGGTTTGCGGGTCTTCTTTCTTATATGTTGCTCAACTTTCTCATTCTTACCCAATGTGGGACTTCGACTCACACTTGAATATCTAACACTTTTCGAGCCAATTACATTTCAAACTACAGTCACTTAGTCCAAACCTCCATCGACTCTCACCACCTAGTAATCTTTATATATGTGATTCCAATATGCTAGTAGAGTCTTGATATCTCATTCTCAATAAATCCTCAAACAACGCACATCCTATCAATCTCAACACGAATATCTCCTTTCTTGAAAATACTATGTATCGATCATCATTCCATATCATTTACAACAGCTCATTCAATCCATAACATCAAAACATATAAGGATTCATCTTATTTACTAAGCATTCAAACATCTATTTCCCCACAAGTTCAATTAACATAAAATCAGTCATTTCATCCAACTATACAAAAATTCATTATCATTGTTAAAGAACATTTCATATCAAAACCACATCTCATTTCACAATTAAGTATTCTAACTAGGAACAAGTAATTACAATATCTGTTAAAAGCATTCAAACTAGCTTTCCTAAGTTGTATAGAGTAGAGACTCTTAAAGGAGTTAGTTTCAAAATCCTAAAATCACGAGCAACCTAACCTGCACTAAGAGCTTCTAATCAAAGATCTGAACCTATTTTAAGGATCCAAAACAAACAAGGATAATTCTTAATGTCTCTAAAACTACATGCAAGAAAATACACATATATTTTCTTTTTACGGAAATCTTAAACCACTCAAGAATAGGGGAGAATTTGTACTTACCAAAACTAAAACTAGAGTGATAACTCGCTAAACTTGCTCTACCCTATACAAGGAATTGGATGGAAGCTTTTAAATTTATAATCTGAATCAAGAAATAAATGAAATTTTCTTATAGAAAGAGAAAAGATAACAGAGAAGGGATTTGAGATTTTTGAGTGAGAACAAAGAAAGCTGAGAAAAAGAGTTTTGGGACTTTTTAAAGAGAGAGAGTATAGATATAGGAGTTTTTATTGTCTAGAGACAGAAAATGATTTTTATTAAAATGTTTCTAAATTCTTACATAAACTCTTTATTGGCATTGAAATTCTTGATGCAAATAAAGCTTTCACTGGTCAAATTCTTGTTCTTGGACCATAGCACCATTGAATTCTTTTTTTCATAACCGTTGAGTCATTAAAGGAAACAACAAAACTAAGAACCATAGGTGAAAACCATTCATAAAATATTAATCCAAGCACCTAATAGTTGTAAAATTTTAATCCTAATAGTTAAAAATGAAAAGTATCAATTTTTGGAATAAAACCACAATTCTTATTATTATCTTTATTCATTATGAGAAAGCCAAAATTCTGTACGCATTATCCTAGAATACCTAAATTAATAATAGCCATGGATTACTTTATGGTAGACTATCATTAAGTACAAACATTCTCAACTTGTAACTCTTTAGATGGAGAAGAAAGAGTATCATTGAACATGATATGTTTGGATATCATAAACAAAGTTTCTTATTAATTTATTAACTCTTCTAGAGTTCCTATTATATCAAAGTTAACCAGTAATGCTATCATCATTGAGCCCATCACATTTCTTTTAGTAGTCCAACTTACTCACTTGATTTCATCACTTAAATACAACTCCTATATATATATATATTAAATATACACTCATTATATGTAATAGCTACTATAGTTATTACTAAAATATAAACTCAAGTTAGGTAGAGAAATGATACTTAGATGTCCATGCCAGTGCTTTCAGGCCATTTTGGTACATGTGTTGAAGTTAACCCAAATTGTGAACATAGAAGCACCAAGCTTCTTTAACCAACACCTACATGGCCACTTCATATAAAGCATTCCTATGGAATTGCTCCATTCAGAAAAGAGCCTCCCATCTCTCAGACAAATCTCGTCACTTCAACCTTCCACCCTTCCCTGCCTTTAAGGTAAACATATATACATGTATGTATGTATGTCTCCCTTACGACACACTTGTTTTTGTTTTGCTTTTCCCACTTTAACTGTAATTAGTGGATGTGTGATTTATTGAGCAGCCACTCAAGAAAGTTCTGTCTGGAGTCCCTTTACAAATTAATGTTCAAAAGACTATGACAGACACTGCAGCTAAATTGCTTCACGCTTTCGTAGATTCGTTCTTTGAATTTGTTGACCTACCACTGCTTCCATCTCAGGTACCTATATACGATAAGGAAGTGTTTCTTCTAGAATCGGACTTGCTGCATTCATGTAAAAAGCACAACATATATAGGTTCTTTTAAGCCTCTAATCAATATTCTTCCCTTAACTGTGCAGAGTAACTTTGCTCCGGTGGAGGAATTGGATGAAGCCATACTTGTTACCAGCATTCAAGGACGAATTCCAGATGATTTCCCAGAGGGTGTCTACATTAGAAATGGTAGGGATTCCTTTGAACTTTCTATTATTAACTCGACATATTTCGAGTTATATATATATATTATATATATATATATATATATATATATATATATATATATATCAATCTTCAAACACAAAGTATTGATGTTTGGGTTAAAACTCGGGTCAATGCCTTGTATGAATGTGAAAAAAATGCTGACTTTACATTGTTTTCAGTTCTTAGTTAGTATTCTACTTTTAATATAATATTGCGGAGAAAACAGTGAAAACGACATAAGCTACAGATGCAGGCTGCAATACGACATATTCGAAATGTCAAGGCATTATAGTGCACTGTAAGGTAGGAAGTCATTGTTTGATTAGATTAATTAATTAGTTAATCTAGGATCATACTAGAAGCCCAATTACCTTCAGATAAGTCTGCTTGCAATTTATTGATTAAACTCATTATTTACTTCTTGTGTGGCCGAATTACAGTTTAGTTTTTATACGTAAACCTCCTTAAATGATATCTACATGTGTTAATATTATCGATTTGTGCCTAATACATTCTTAACTTTATCCTATATGACATTTTGCTACATGTAAAAAACTAAATCATATATTCAACCCAACTAATCTTAACTTAGGTCTGTGTAGTGTGCTAATGGCTACATATCTTGCAGGACCAAATCCACTTTTTGGAGGATTAAAATCAACAAATTCTATCTTTGGGAGGTCAAGTCACATTTGGGTGGAAGGAGAGGGAATGCTTCACGCAATTTATTTTAAAAGGTCAACTCAAGGGAGCTGGAAGGTTCTTTACAACAACAAGCATGTTGAAACCGATACATACAAGATTGAAAAGCAACTCAGCAAACCATCGTTTCTACCGGCCATAGAAGGCGATTCACTGGCCATTTTGTCTGCTTATCTGCTAAACTGGGTCAGCCTAATAATTGTTGTGATTCTTAGCACACTAAAGTGGACTTTGTTGCAAGAAATAATATAATGATGATCTGGCTAATATTAGCTGTAGTACACATTGAAAGCTTGTTTCTTCTCAAGATTAATGCATTTATATGCCTAATTATCAAAACTCATTTTTGTGAAGAATCAATCAATAATTTGATGAATTTTTTTTTTTGGAGCGATTTAATGAATTGGCATGCCACATTTAGTCACGTCTAGTGGATTTAACAGTTGCGATTTGGAAAAGTAAACAAGTACATCAGCAACACCAATGTGTTTGAGCATTCTGGGAAGTTTTACTCGGTTGCCGAAAATCACATTCCTCAAGAGATTGATATCTTCACACTAAAAACTTTAAGAAATTGGAATGTCAGTGGCGCCTGGGATCGTCCTTTTACCAGTCATCCAAAGGTTTTTCTTTTTGTGCATATCAACAAATCAATAGTTTTAGCACTCTAAATTGTATTCTCGCTCTCAAATTCTTTGATATTCTATCACAGAAGGCTCCAGATACGGGGGAGCTAGTTACTTTAGGGGTTGCAGCAACCAAACCTTTTGCCGTTGTTGGGATTATTTCTGGTATGCTTTGTATTGTAAAAGTAAAGAAACAAAGTGTATTCATTACTTGCTTGCAGTAATGAGTAATATCTGAGATTTTAAGTGCATGCTTCTTTTCCTTTTCTTTTTCAGCTGATGGAGAGAAATTGGTTCAAAAAGTTGACCTCCAACTAAATAGGTGCACTCTTTGTCATGAGATTGGTGTTACAAAGAGGTAGCATTGCTGACTCAGTTAATTATCTTCTAAAATCTGTATTATGAAATATGTATTTTGTGGTTTCTATTTTTCAGGTACAATGTGATCATGGATTTTCCACTAACTATTGATCTAAACAGACTTCTTAGAGGAGGCCAGTGAGTGCATATCATTTGTATGAGAGATCATGACTTCAATTTAATCTACGATGAAGTTATACAAGAATATCCTTAACTCAGTATCTCTTGTCTGGGTGTAGATTAATAAAGTATAATAAGGAGGAATACGCAAGGATTGGGATACTGCCACGCTATGGTGATGCCAACTCAATCAAATGGTTTGAGGTGGAACCTAATTGCACTTTTCACATTATCAACTCTTTTGAGGATGGACACGAGGCAAGTTACGAAGTAGTAATAAAGTTATAGTACTACAGAAGATTTCTAATAACGTATTGTTAGATTCGCACAAAAATAATAAAAAACATAAGAATAAGAAAAAAATGCAAGAAAGAAACAATATCCTAATGGAAGTTCTATGTACAGAAAACATACGTAGCTCGAAGTATAAAATGTCTCTGTATATAAAATAAAAACAACACAAAACCGTTAAACAAATCAAGACAACTTATCTATGTAAATACAAATAGTAGATGATAAATAGTCTAACTAAACTTAAGACTGATAGATGTTCTCAATGTCAAACTCATCTATTTGAAGTCATTTCCGCAAGAAAAATTGTCAATGTCAAATTTAATGACCATATCTTCAAATCTTGTTCTTTTTAACTTTCTTTATTCTTCTACCCTAAAGATGACTTTAATTGTTGGGTTCACATAACAACAACAAGAAAACTCAAGAAACTCAAGAACTAGAATGACAGAAAGAATATGGCATGCATCTATATATTGAACAAGGACAACCCATCTACTATAATAAGAGTAATAGACAATCTAACTGAAATTAATACTATTAGATGTTCTTTTATAGATGGTCTTATATACTCTTCATAGCACTATCATGATTTAAAACCAATACATCATGGTGTTTGACGTGATTCTGCCCTAAACGTGAATCTCTTGTGTGAAACCAAACCTGCACTGGAAGAAATTATCAGATTTATGATCGAAAGGGGTACGAAAAGATTTTGAAAATATAAATGAATGTGTATCAACAGGTTGTAGTGAGGGGTTGCAGATCTCTAGATTCACTAATTCCTGGACCTGTCCCAAGTTTGAAGGAATACGAGTGGTTATCTCGCTGTTACGAGTGGCGATTGAACATGCACACAGGAGAAGTCAAGGAGAAAGATATCTGTGGAGCCAACGTAGTTTATATGGATTTTCCTGTGATCAATGGAAACTTCATAGGAATGAGGAATAAATATGCATACACCCAAATAGTCGATCCAATTGCAAGCTCTACTCAAGGTAACATCATTGAAGATTTTCTTTTCTTTTTTTCCCATCAAGAACTATAAATAGCCTTTCATATTTGTTATATAAATGTTCTATAACATGACTATGTCATTGGTCATTTAGACGCGCCAAAATATGGAGGCTTAGCAAAACTCTACTTTGAAGAATCATGCACAGAGTTCTCCACGGTAAGAGAATGCTTGCACAACACGTTTCACTGATATCAATTTCATAACTTGGATTTTGTGAATCAGGGAGACAAAGAGCAACCTGAAGAGGCTATAAGAGTGGAGTGCCATATGTTTGAGAAGAGCACATTTTGCAGTGGGGCTGCCTTTGTCCCCAGAGAAGGGGGTCTTGAAGAAGATGACGGTTGGATCATAACTTTTGTTCACAATGAAGATACTAACATATCTGAAGTGGGTTGATATTACTCCTTAGCCTATGATGGATCTTGCTGAGTATTACACATGCACTAATCACCTCTTATCCTCTTTCTTTCAGGTTCATATAATCGACGCGAAGAAGTTTTGTGGTGAAATAGTTACCAAAATTACCATGCCTCGTAGAGTACCATACGGGTTTCATGGAGCTTTCATGCAAATTTCGATTCAGGCACAGGAGCACATATAGGTGGTAGTAGACATATATTGCTACGGTCTAGTGATTGTTTAAACAGTGTTATGCACAGATACATTTGTGACATGTTTTGAAAAGCATATCAGTGATTCTTTCAATCTGAATGGCTCAGATTCTTGAACCTTTTTCAAATTATTGTAACCATTAAAGAAATTAATGAGTGCTGGTTAATACACTCAAAATCATAATGTCAAATCTGTTAAATATAAACTAAAATTTACCAAAATTCATGTTACTGGGATTTTTAAAGTAATTGTGTTAACTGTCTTGCTGCAATATCATGATCTTGTTAATTTGTAAGCTACGAATATATTCTACCTTATTTCTGTAATGATTTGGAAATATGTTTTCAATCTGCAATGTTATATAATACTGCTCAAATTAAGGACAGAATTTATATCAAATATATTATGTACATTTTTAAATCAAATTTAAAGTTTTATAATAACTTATATTTTATGTATTATTAAATACAGTATATATAAGGTAAACTTTTAAATATAATTGGAGAGTAATGGTTATCATACATGTAATTACTATTCTTCCCAAATGAATCTATAGATTCTTATCACGGCTTCTCGCATATGCAATTACAATATGAAGTCAAAGTTGGTTTTTTCCTAAATTATTGTAAATTAATTCTTAAAATGGGTAAACTTTCTTTTATTCTCCAAATGTACAAGTTAGCTTAATTTGATACGATGTTATTAATTATAAAAAAACTATTTACATAGTACTATTTTTATATAATAATTAAAATCATGTTAATGTAATACTATTTTAGTTTAAAATATATTATATTAAAGTAGTATCACTTTATCAAAATTTTAGTATAATGTGCTTTTAACACAAGTTATACTAATTTTATACGATTTTTTTTAAAATAAAAAAATTATATTATATATTTTAATTAAAATCGTGTTTAACTGAGACATTTTTTTTAAAATGAGTCTATTTATGTTTTTATAATTATAATGCAAAATTATACTAATTTGAGAAAACAAACACTTTGAAAAAAAAAATCCAGTTGGTGAATATTTAATAAAAGTACATATTAACTGTTAGAAAAATAAATATACAATAGAATAACTTTTAAAAAGAAAAAAGAACACTATATATATATATATATATATATTAAGTAATGAATAAAAAAATTGCATTAGTATATGAAAAAAACAGCTATAACTAATTTTTTTGCTGGAATAACAGAAATTCAATTATTTTAAAATCGAGGGTAATTATTATATTTCAAACGAACGCATCCCATGCCATATAAACAAAATTTATTTCAATATTTTTTTTTTTTATCATAGTTACTTCGATCTAATAATCAATTACATAAAATAAATAAATCAAGAAATGAATGCATTTCATGCATGCCTTATTATAAGTGGCACTTAGCGCATTGAACTAATTTAAATATCACTTATATATATATATATAATCACTTTGATACCAACAATTTGATGTGTTTAAATCCTTCTGAAACATTATTTATTTTTTATTGCTATATATTTTAGCATCTATAACAAGATTCTTCACTCCACAGAGGGCAAAAAGATGTGGATTATATATATGATTGTACGAAACAGCAGTAAAATATATGCTGGGTGACATTGTATTGTATGTAACCCAACTACGTTGATGTTGAGGGAAAGCAACTTAAGAACCAAACAATGACTTGTTTGTTTTTTCCCTTTTGATCTGAGCAAGATGGAGGGTACTCCAACCTCAAATTGTCCAATAAGCAGAGCTCAAAGTATTGTTTTCCAAATAGAAATACAAGTCCAGAGATAATCCGAAAAGGACAAAAATTTTTTTTTTTTTCTTACAAAGCCATGACTGTACTTTAATAATATCCATCAATTGACTAAAATCAAGAGAACCATGCCAAAAAGCAATTTTGTTTTGGAATAACCACTACTTGTGCTAAAATAATTACTTTACATTGTCCTGTAAACTAGTATAATAATTCTAATAGCGTTTCAAAATTCTAGCAATTGTCTTCGTCAACATGATGCTTGGAGAATAGCATATACTTTTAATATAACTTACCTCTATTAGGTTATATCAGCATTATTAGCCAAAGAAGTTTTGTTAACTACTATTTGTAAATTGGCTTATTATCTTGGTTTACATTCAATAACATGGTTTTTCACTTTCTAATTTGATTCGTTTTTGTGCTTATTAGGAACAATGAATTGGCAAATAAGATACTTTCCCACTAATGTAAGAAAAACAAATGTCTTGTTCAATGTAAAGAAACATAAGAAAACAAAACACAACTCATGTCTAAACAAACCAACAAATACAAGAGTTCCCTTCCCACATGGAAAGCATCACAATATTAAATCGATAGAGAGAACAAACACCAATGATAAATATATAAACCAAAAGCACATGCATCATTGTCACATGAAAGAGAGGAGAGCGCATGCATTTTTCATCATGAATAATTTAAACTGGTTGAAGAATTCAAATACAGAATTGGAGGTCTCACGTTAAGTGAAGATGAATGGGATGAACAAGATATATATATATATAAAAAGAAAACTCAAAATAAATTTTAAATTAAAAATGACGTGACGTCGATTAACTTATGATTAAAGACTTATCGAATCAAAAATTTTTCAATTATGTATTATATGAATAAAGAACTCATGAGTATGAGTCGAAGGAAATAACATTTGAAGAAGAAAATTGTGAGGAAATTCCACGTTGAATAGAGATGACTAAGATGAATATATATATATATATATATATATATATATATCACTTATAAATAAGATTTTAAGATGAAACCAGCATCATATCTCTTATATGAATTTACATTTAGTTATCAATAAGGACATTGCAATCCAATTTTTCTTTTTCGGATATTTTGATTAAATTCATAAAATTTTATTTTTTTTCTTGTTTTTGTCGATATAGAAAATATGGATTTATTCTTGGCTTAGGACTTATCCAATTCAAATTTTTCCAACTCTATCCATAATAGTTCCTCAACTTAATCAGTAATAGTTGGTTTTATCTTATTTTTAAATTAAAATAAAAAAGAGTTAATTAATATTTCTAATATAATTTTTCATACATTTCTTTAAATGTTAAAAGTTTCCAATTATTTTTCATGCATGTAGATTTTATGACCTATTTAAAATAGTTTTAATTCTAAAAAATATTTAATGTAAAATTATAAAAAGTAACTAATTTAAAAAAATATTTTGATGGATAAAAGAGTAAGAGTATTTTCAAATAATCATAAAAAATTTAATATTCACCCATAAAAAAAACTAATTGATAACAAAACGCTAAAAAAATAAGCATCTCATTTAAAAAAAACACACATATATATAATATGTTATCGTATTATCATTATCTCCTGGCTGGTTTGACTTAAGGAAATATTATTTATTTTCTGAAATAGTTAAACTGTTATTTTTTTTTTCTCTCCATTAGCACGTGTTATTCTGCTGTTGAGAGTAACGTACAAAAATTCCTATCTAATTGTTTATATCTCAATAATATATGTTAATCTATGGTCGAGAAGAATATGCAAACTTTTTAAAATAATTTTTAGAAAAAAGTATACAGTCACGATTCAATCTTTTCCTGTGACATTCTGATTCCCCTTCATTAATATTAATTCAATATATAAGATACTCTCTTTCGTGAATAAATTCAATTAAATGATTCAAATGGGTGACATACTAATTAAAAAATAGATAATCCAAAAAATTACACTTCTCTATTTAAACTTTATATAACATAAAGGAATTTATTGATAAAATTTTGAAAATGAATTAAAAATATATAGAACTACAAGAATATAAAGTGCAATTCATAAAAAAAAAAAAAAAAACACTTTTTCTTTATAATTGTCGTTCATTTCAAAAGGTAAATTAAATAGTAAAATACATCATTTCTATTAAATTAAATTAAATTAATTATTGAAAAATTGTAATTAAATACACTATGCAAGAGAATAATTTATTTAGTACAGAATTATAACTTATTACAATGATACAAAATATATGCGTAGAGTTTCATATTGTCTGTTAATAATTATTACGTATATTAAAGTGAAGGGAAAGAAGAATTCTCAATATTCATGATACATATATACAACTTGAGAAATATTATTGTTTTCATATGAAATAAAAGTACAATTAATTAATTTATACTATTAATCTAAAATAAAATAGAATATCTTGTAATAATAATTAAATTATCATTATTACTCTATCACTATTTTACTTTTAACAATATAACATTTTTAGTAATCATTTACGACATATATATTTAATTTTTTAATATTATTATTGTGATAATTTTTAATTTTGTCATCATTATAAATAAATAAATAAATATATATATATATATATATATATATATATATACCATTGGTAATAGCATATATTTTTAAATTTTAATCCCATGAGAATTCATAGTATAAAAGTTTAAAATTTCCCCCTCCCCATAGAAGTGGGAAATGGATTGTTTTGATAAACTTCTGGGCTCCTAGTTCACACAGGTCTGGGTGTTGACTATTCAAAATTGAAAAATGCAACTTGAAGATGAATATTCTGATTCCATGGAAAGCTCCATATGCAGTTGGAAAGGTACAAGAAATATATGAATCTAATTAAAATGAAATGAGTCTTATTCTTTTACACTATTATAATTATATGTTATTAAATTATTTATTTTTATAATTACTGTATGTATTTGACCTGAAGATTCTCATTATAAGTTATACAGTTCCGTCATAATATTATTTATGTATATGCGTTACAAGACTAATAACGTCAGAAGAAGATACTTCATTGTTACGTTACTTAAAATGGTAACATGGGTGAGTTATGTAAGATGAATTTCAGCTTTTAGCCTGTAAATATTTCTCCGCACAATTTGTAGTTCATGTCTTCTTAAAACATAGGTTGATCCGCCTCACAATATATATGTATTTTTTTTTCAAAATTTTATTAGTGTATAATTTTTTATATTGAATATTATTAAATATTTTTATTTATTATTTCATTAATTAGTACCAGACATGTTCAAGTATGAATTTAAATTTTATTTTATGTTTCATTTTAATTTTTCTTTTATGAAATAATAAATAATTAATATTTAAGTTTTTTAATGATTTTGTGTAATATTTTTCCAATTTTCTCTTACTTGATGCGAATAGGTTCCTATTTATGTACGACAAGTTAAATATAGTAACTTACAATCAATTCATTTTTAACTGACCAAAGTTTATCCATATTGCCACCCGTATTCTGTAATTACAAGACTTTTATCATTAAACATTATTTTTTTACTTTTAAGTGTATCATATTATATTATATTATTACGGAAATGTTTTTACTGATTTTAATTAAATGGAAGAGTCACATAAAATTCATAATTATATAATACTTCATTTACACTAAAATATTGACAGCTTAATTATTTTAATATCTTAACTTTTTTTAGGACTTCAAATCTTAAATTTAAGATTCTTTTCATATCATATCAACACATTCCAATAAATTTCTTATAAGATTAAGTTTTAAACTTAAGATACTTATTTTAAAGATAACCTTAGGTATATGTTATTATCACTTGTTTGTTTCTTATAAGTATATGTTATCATTACTAATGAAAAAACAAGATTTAATGATGACTTATTGTAACAGTTAAACTCATTAATTATAATAAGTTAAGCAATGACAAACTTATAAATATAGAAAAATGTTTTATGTGGATTCAAATTAGAGAATGACATAAAAATGTTTTCTTAGAGCATTTACTTTTGTACTTGAACATTTCCACCTCTTTTCTTTGCATACTCACCACTGTGAGATGTCACCGCAGATGGTCACAACAAGACATACCACAAAATTGTTATCAAAAAGTATCACTCTACTCACTACCATAACTCTATATTGAATTCTTTATATTACTTTTATTTTATATAAATATTTGACGTAACTTATAATAAATAATTATTAATATTATCTATATATTTAATTAAATATTAATTTTTCATCTTATTTTTTTATCATTTTATTTTCTGTTAATGTTGTAACTATTATATAATCATGTTTTGACTATATATATATAATCATTAAAAATATTTTTAAAACGCGGGCTATTGTATAAATCTATTTTTAGCCCTATGTAAAAATTATGTCTGTTTATGAAACGGATTATATATTTTTTATACCAAAAACAATCTTATTAATAAATATTATATATGATAAATTATTTTTCTTAAATATTTAACGCGATTACATATTAAAAGCCAAAGGCTAGAGTACTGAATTGTAACATATTAATGGATGGTGAAAATATTTGTCTTTAGTTAATGCAGAATATTCAGTTTGGTTTTAGTATTTATATTGAGCTGGTAGAGTGGTAGGGTTGTATCCAAACACAATTCATAGTTAATGGAAACCCATATGGCAGCTTCATTCACCACTCTCCCACCTAATCGCTCCATTCAGAAGAGACATCATCCCATT
>Ga0099825_1007924_pt1 | contig 12762 bp, 8 predicted proteins | sample SiratroredBW_FD_76838 | JGI IMG/M metagenome (GOLD analysis project Ga0099825, IMG submission 76838) | Root nodule microbial communities of legume samples collected from California, USA - Siratro red BW | ecosystem: Host-associated > Plants > Roots > Nodule | place: USA: California | collected...
ACTCAATACTCTGACATAGTGCTGCTAAAATAGGATATTTTTACGATCGGTGAGGTGTTGTTGGTTTGTGATACTCTGCTCTTTAATTTTCTCGACATGCTCTTCATAAGCCTAAGCAACCTCCATGACTTGAAAATCACATTTGACCAATAAAAGAAGGTCTAATACTATTATTAACAGTTGTTTTAGTGAGTTCACACCATTATGTAAGCAACATTACTATAATGGGGGTTTGGAACTTTCAATCTATGAATTTCCCTTGTTGTTAGGTGGTCTTCCTGAAGCCATAAGAAGAAAATAAGAAAATAAGAACAAAAGTATAAACCCCAAACGGAATACTTGAGAACGTGTAAACCCCAAACGGAAAAGCATACAGAGTAATCACCATCTGGAGCAATTCAGTGAATTTGAAAACTTCTGTCATTTCTAATCACTTTTCTTATGCTTTTGTTTTGGGCCCTGGGCCGCAACTGGGGGAGTTAGTAGCTGCCATAAATTCCGTTTGAGTTCAGAAATTTACAATAATTCTCATTCCCTTTTAATGGGGAAAATAAACATAAATAACTGTTCAAAATTTGCTTTACACATAGTGACAGTTTTAGTTTACTCCTTTTATTATCTAAGCTAAATCGAAATCACAGACTTTGACGAAATGGCTCTTTTAAGTCCCATATTCTCATTATGGCATCGCATAATTTAATCTCGCAAAAATATTCGTGTCAATCATGACCCTTCTCAACTAGTTATTTATTTAATACTTGAAGTTAAACATTCTTCACGGCTAACATTTTTTTCCCGGTCTAGGGGGTGAGGAAAGGGAATTTGGGATGGCGTACATTCTTTATCATGGATGCATGTCCTGCTGGGTGTGCTACTTGAGCTACGCTGGATGGATTTTCATATCATAGCCAACGAAAAAGAACTAAAAATGCATCTTAAAACAAATCACTTCATCCCATTTGCACCATCCAACCACATCTTCATAAAGGGGTCTAAGTTCTATATCCACTTGCAGAAATTGTCCATCCCTTACAATTCGCTGAAACTTGTAGACAGTAAAAAATAATCATTGAAACGATGAGACTCGACACGAAATCACAAACATGTATCTATAAAACGCAATTGTTTAAAGCTGAAGGAGGTAGGCAGACATTCACATGTGGACCATGATAGCATATGGTGTTTGGGGGCAAAAAATCTGTCGACCGTAATGTCTAGGAGGTATAAGCGAAAGAACATGGGCGGAGTCGATGACTTTCATACGGATAAGGCAACATCAAGATAAAAAAAATTCTTTTGATATAATTGAGCTCTAAATTTGTTACGAACTAGCACAACAAAGTCCTACAAAATTGGATTAGTACCATATTTTCAAGGAAAAACACATATTACTATATCATGTCTTCATAAATAGACAAGCTTCCTTTTACTCATGCAGACTTCAACTTGGAGGAAGTTGAAGCAAGATGGGAGAGAATTCTGTGGCCCACGAACATCAGAAAAACTCCCAAAAGTCCTACAGTTTTGAGTGTAGTAAACAAGTCCAGCTGCATATGAACAAATGAAAATCAGCAGACAAGCATTTCATATACAAAAAAAGGTGGAATAAACTGTCTGACAATACTGCCCCGCCAGAATAGAGGATTAAAATTGTTCCACCAAAAACCAATATGGATCATTCTTACCAACTCTGCTAGTTAAGCATTTTGTTTAATCATTATCAAAATTTACAGAAGACTTTGCTTCTCATTTATTAGGATCACCTTACTTTATATCGAGAAATAAATATCACGACAGAAAAAATTGACAGAAACATGATAGAATATAAGCAGGAATACCTTTAACCAGAAAAGTACATAGAGCAATAGAACTGCAGCAATGCCGAGATGGAATAGGATGGCATAGGTAGCAGGTGCTGCTGAAGACGGAAAGTTTTTCAAGTTTACCCCCAAGCGTAACAGCTGTAAATGATATAAAAGAGAATGACCAATGTTAACTCCCATAAGGAAGATTAACCAAATCATAAGAAAAACACAGATAGGTAAACCAATACAAGTAACTTCATAGTTGCAACAACATTGAAGGATGCTAAGACAATCATCTATTCATAAACTTTGTCCCTCCCGCCCTCCTATGCATAAGTGAAGGAAATACGTACCTATTTGTCTACACATAAAATGCAAGCCTCTTAAACTGAAAAGATAAAATACTACTTAAACAGAAAAGACCCCTTGCTCTCCTTTTAAACCACATTTTAACATGGGAGCCAGTGAATTATTTGAAATGTGATGAAAGAAACAAGCAGTCTAATGCAGGAGTAGGTTATCCACTTCAAATCCACCACAAATGAACTTTTGTGACCGAAATTATACAGAGAAAAATAGGCATGTTGCTTCTATAAAGAAATAAAGAAAAAAGTAAAGCCATTTTCAATCTTCAGTTTTTATCCCAAAAGCTACCAAAAAATATCATATTTTCTGGAAATATGAAATGAAAACCATTCGTGTGTAAGTAACAACATAAAAGTTTTGAGACTATTGGTTTATGATGTGGTAACAAAACATCTATAACCAAGCGGTTTGTGTTTGATCCATGCCATCCTCAATCTTCTAGTTAAAGACAAGATTAACTTCAGCACGAACTTGGTGGGCCTGTGAATTGTCCATACTTCAAGCACAAAGGGTTCTTGCATGAGGGGTCATGCTAGAAGTATATATAAAAACCATTTCATGTATCTTTTGCTAACAGCTTATGGCTTTTGGATGGTTGGTTTATGAGAACATATAATTCAATATTTTTTTACAAAATTCATCAAATGTTAGTTAACTAGTAAAGAACAGTCACAAAAGTAAATTTAAAGTAAAAATAAATAATCATTTCTAGATAACTTCACTGCAGCTTCTTTTTCCACTCATCTTATTTGTCACATTATCTACACTGCCTTTTCTCAGGCATCAACAAACGTGTGCCAGTTTCAAGGGAGGATTATTCACAATACTTACCCCAACTAGAAAGCCAATAAATGGCAGAAGAGTCAACCCCAAGAAAGTACGAGAGAGGTTCTGGGGTGGTCGTTTTTCAGGAGCCCTGAATATGTGGGCTATCTCAGCTTTGGGACCATATCTTGAGTAAGGATCAACAGGGAGTGGAGGAAGATGCGCTGCCTTCTCGGGAGCTTCTGGAAGTTCTAGATCAACATGCCCAAGCGGCCTCAAGAAAGAGTTCTCCTGAAACCACAAATTTTTGCTTAGATTGCTTGTTTTATCATGTATCATGGAGTTAGGGGAAACTAAGAAAATCAAATATCGCAAGATACCATGACGGCATCTCCAACTGTCAGCTCAATGTCATATCTGCCCGAGAGATAATAAAACTTCTCCACCAAACCAAGAAAATCCTAAGAGCCAAAATTAGAAGTACATGAGCAAAATAATAACATCTATACTGAAATGACAATTACAGCTATAATGAAATGACAATTACAGCATTCACATATTGCACGTAGTTCAAAATGACAATCAATTACAAGCTTCTCAATCCCAGTCCAGCTCTAAAGAAGTTACAGAAGGTCAAATATTGGTCATAGTTTCTAGATAATAGATAAGTAACCCCTCCCTTTCAAGTAGTTAAAGGTACAATTTATCAGAAACAGCATGTGATTTCTAATGTTGAAAATTATATGCAATCATGCACTAAGACAAAATATTTATTGGACTTTGGCAAATAATAACAAGCATAATGAGAACTAAAGAAGAACATTTGAACATAGATAATAAAATATGTAATAAAGATACTTAACAAGAATAATCTCAAACTTCTTGCCAGTATTTCCAACCACGAAGATGTGTTCACGTTTTGTCTCATGCTTCAACTTGAAAAATGCCTGCAGAAAAATAATCCCTCAAGAAACAGAACATTGAAATGGAATTCACTTGGAAGGTCCAAGGCAACTACTACAGACCTGATGAGGCTTAAAAGCATGACCATGAGGTGTTGTCAATTGGAAAGAAAGGCGCAACTTTTGCAAGTGGTTAGCTGAGAGTTCAACAACAGCATTTCCAGCCAAATCTAACCTGGATAGCAATATGCCAATTGAAATTAAAGAAATAAAAAAATGCAAAAAAGTTACTAACAGTTAAATACATAACTTAAGATTCAAATGCACATAGACTACATTCATACATCAAACATAATAAAATGATAAACATTTGACAGTTAGATGTGTAATCAGTAACAAAGCAGACAGATCCCAAATACAACGCAGAAAACTCTTTAAACCAGAAAGAAACAAAAACATACTTTTTCTGGGTTTCAACACTTCCAAGATCACTGTCAAGAACTGTAATTTCTGCGCTCTTGACCTCAATAATGCCAGTGACATATATTGGTACATGAATTTGACCTCCAATAGCAAAAGCATTTTCACCAGCAGAATCATGAAGTTCGGTCTACAAAACGGGCTTGAAATAGTTGACAGGCTGATACAAATACACCTTGATGCAACTGAAAGGAAAAATATTGACTAAACAAGCAGGTACCTCAAAAACAAACACATAAGTTCCCACATCCACATTGTCTGGGAAAGCTTCCAAGACATGATTTCCATTACTTTTATCATATTGGAGCTCCTGTGTCATCAAACATCAGCAGTGCTTCAAACAACAGAAAGTAGAACACACCAGAGATATGAAATAATTCCAAGATATAGCACAATGTGGGGAGGTGGGGGAATAATTATCAAGTCATGTTCCTCAAAATAAACTATTGAGAATCATCACTCACCTTGCTCTCAATAATAACTGAATCTTTAGCATCAGAGCGGAAAGCTCGGACAAGCTTAACTGTTAAAGGTGGTGCAGCTGAACCAAGTACTGTATTCACCCTAACCTGAACAATTTTGAAATAGAAATTTATCATGTTTTAACAGGAGTAAGAGTGAGAACCAGAAAAACGGCACAGTTATAAAAGGGTTGATACGTATTTAACACAGCCAACTGATGCATGAGATGTAGTACTACTTCATGTAAATGAATAAACAAGGAATAAATGGAAAAAAGTGCAAATGGAAGAACTCATTAAGCCTCAGGACAGAATAAAAGGTAATGGAGCAAAGAAGAGAATAACACGAAGAAATTTTAAAAAATAATATTGGAATTGAGAGGACTGATAATAACAAATAGTATCCTACAGCAACAAAGGAAGCCTAATCAAAACTACGTGCTGTATCAGTAATTGTTTTGGTATTGCAGGATTTTGACAGGAGGTGCGAAAAATGTATGCTTGAAGGATGGTTCAGGCCAAAATTGGATAAAAGTCATAGAGCCGCAGAATATTCTCTACTCTTCTTTGTTTAAAAGGAATGTGCAGATTTTGTATGATGTTCAGAAAGAAAGAGTGCACATCATCAACCAGTCAGATATAGAATATAGGTGGGAATGAGAATGTTGTTTCTTTCTCGTTGGCACCAAAGTTCTACATCACTATCATTATTTCCCAATTTCTAAGATCTATTAATTACAAAACTCCCAAAATTAAAACTCTAAAGAAGTTAACTTCATTGAATACCTTGAGCTGATCTCTTTTGGATAATGAAAAAACTGTTTCAGGAAGTGACAGTACCAAAGGGATGGAAACCCTACACCACAATAAGAAATCCAAGGTACATAATGTTACTGAATAACATGAAGAGATCAATGTATGAAAAAGAAAAGAAGAAAAGAGAGATATCACCATAAAGATTTGTTTCCAATATTAGATTGTTCTTAGAAATGCACTTGCCTGTTGTTCTCTAGAAGAGCTAATGATTCAACTTGATTGAAGAAGTCCTTGGCATCACCTGGGATTCCAATACCCAGGAAAAATTTTGCTAAACCCAACACTTTATCCCCTGGAAGCTGGAAATGCAAAGCCGTAACATTAACAGAAATTCTAACAGGATAAAAAATTATAATGTAGTCCATACACTCCACATACATTTACTTTTCCAGAAATTACAGAAGCAAATGCTATAACCCCTCGAACAACAGATGAAGTTGTGGAAAGAGAACCCTGAAGCTCACGTCCACCAACAAATTTCTCATCAAAATAGAAGGTTCCATCATCTGAAAAAGAGATAATATTTTCATCTTAGGTCAGAAGGATGAGGAATGTGGTATATAAGGAACAGCATAACCACTTAATGCAGTAACAAACAATTAAAGTCTATTGGGATAAATTAAAATTACTAGGAATTTGAAAACCAATTAAAATTATGGAAGAATTGAAATCGGTTCAGAATCATAAATTTACTATTTGGGTTGTGCAAAGAATTAAGGTATATAATTTCAAATCCAAATCTAGTATTTGAATATAAAATCTAGAATTTAAAAATAAAATAATATAAATCTAATATTAAGAAGTTATTTAATATATAATAACCAAACATTTAACATTTAATAATATTATAAAATAACAGTTTAAAATTTAAAAAAAAATGGTTTCCTAGGTTTACAATTTCTTATAATATAATGATATCTTACATTCACATATACTTTTGTAAGATCTAGATCTGATTTTTATCTTTCAAATTTACCCTAATGTCATTAGAATAACAATATTGTACGACAAGACGAAAAAGAAGCATGAGGAACATCCTTTGTTTTCGGGTTCAGCACATTTAAATTCCTCGACGTGGAATTGAATATTTTTAAGGTGTTGGCTAAGAAATGGAAAGATCTTCCACTATTTATTTTATAATTCCTTGGAATTATGACTCTAGTTCCAAATGAGCTTCCAAACATAAAACAATTAATATGCCAAATTCTAATTCAATGCTCTCAGTACCAAAGAAGCACTTAGAGAAACTTTGCAGGGGGAAATCCAATTAGGGAGGACAGGGCATAAGTGAGACTTCCAGCAGATTGATTAATGTTAAGTGGCACCATGTCTGTTACACACTAAAGCAAACATTGAATTGCTATCCATATCCTCAACCCTAAGAGATATACTGCTGCCAAAAACAGGCCTTCAAGACTCAAGCATTTGGAAGAGGTGTATCTTCTATCTTTAGGTCATTTAGTTTATAAAATGGGACAAAAATTGATAAACGGTATAATTATTAATTACTAACAATGGCAGTCAACTCAATTGATGTGTACCAGAAAATATGTATAGTAACAAACAGAAACTCAGTGCTGTTAAAACTTGATATTTTTCTAGTTTACAAAAGAAAAAAGGAAAAAAACTTTCATGAGGATAACTTCCAAAGTGGGGACTGAAAATTTGCAACACAGTCAGCATTTGAACCTAAAGGGCCAAAATGCAGCAAAGAAGTGAAAGAACCAAAAGAAAGATTGCACCACAGCATAAAATGCAATGACATTGGGAGATAATAGTATCTTCCATCTATCAAAGAACAGGCTCTTTTAAAGGTAAAGCTATGGCATCTACATACATCCATTCTAGGGGAATCAAATTTCATAAATGAATATTAAGCCTTATGTTGAAATTTGAACGAGGTTAAGATCAGAGATACACATACCATATTTCTCAATGCTGTCAAAAAGCTTCAATATATCACTTTTCACTGTATTCACCTGACAAAATTGGAATGACATAAGATAACGATAGAAGTGCCAGGATGCTCAGGATAAAGTATGGTCGCAAGATGCACCATAAACAACAAAGGCAACTAAAACATAATCTAAACAGGTAAAATGTCTAAAAATGCAATACTTATAACTTTTGAAGTTTAACCTTAGATTCAAAATATATCTCAAAAAAAGGCAAAATTTCAAGTCTTTGTTTGAATAGATTTTTATCACTTTGCTCACCATTTAAATTCCATTTTCACTTATCAGTTCCCTGCTTGTCTTAACTTATAGTAATTCAGTTTACAAATGTTCTAATGAAACTTTCTCGACATCAATTTTATTTGGTATTAATGTATATACTTTCGTCCACATTAATTGTAGAATTTAAACACAAAAATGAATCTTTTCAACTAAGCAAGCTTTAAAGTTTAAAATCTCAAAGAAGACTGAAGCAGGTAAAGCAACCAATTTAAGACAGATTTTACCCTAGACAGATCAATTTCAGAAGATGCTAATGAGATCACTCCCGCCAGTGCTTCAAGTGCTAACCCTGTGAAATATAAGAATAGCTTAAGTTGTCATTATAGATAAACAGCAATATTTCCAAGAATTCCATAACGCTAGTTTCAATGCAGATTGCAGAAAACATAAAATATCATCATATTTCCATATAAATCATTACCAGCAGCATAGGTGCTAGACTCTGGCTTATCAGAACTATAGCGCCATCTTCCATCACTTTGGCTCAGAGCCTGCCAATAATGCATTACAAGAAATAACATTACACATCATGACCATCTAAATTACAATTGCAGCAACAAAAACATAAGTTGTGAAACGAAAGAAATAAAACAGGGGAAATCCTATCACCATGTTATATGAGACCAGAATGGTAGCTATGGAGAAACAAAATAAGTTCCCACCTTACTCAATACCAAAGACACTAAAATGTAAAACGAACCTTGATTGAGTGGAAGGTTCCATCAGCATCGGCAAGAAGCACATCAACATCAGAAACCTGATCCTGTATATATAGAAGGAAGTGATCAAATCCAGGATCAAACCATAATGAAACATAATATCCCATTGCAGTTGCAAGTGACAAAAAAAAAGGCATAGTCCTTAAAAGAGAGACAATTCCATTATTTAAAATAACATAACATGAGAAATTTTAGCACATTAGGAGAATATTAGAAGGACCAAAAAAATTTCTTTTACATATCAATTAGATTAGCCGGATGACATGGAACTAAAGCCAAGTGTACTGTGAGTATAAAGGATGGGAAAATAATTTTCTACAATGAACCACAGCCTCCTCAGAGGATTCTAATAAAAATTCACATAACAGCCCACTGGGTTTACCAGCTACGAAGAAGGATAAAGTCTAGAGAATTACCTTTATAAGAACCAAACTTCCTATTGAATAGTACATGTCAACCAAAGTGCTCGCATCACTGACAGTGGCTTTAAGTCTCACAGCAATATCCTTTACAAGATAAGCAAATTGCAGGATCAGTTTTCAGACTTGCAATTTAACTACACAATATAAACTTCATAACACATGACATTCAAGCGCAACCTAATCATAAAAATATACCCATAGCACAAAATTACCTTGATAACGTCCACATTAACCTTGCATTTTAATATGCCATTAACCTTTAATGCATAGAACAAATCCTTCACAGGGGATGACGACCCAAGATTTTCCACTACTTTCTTGCACGTGGTTGCGCTCACATCAGGCTTATTCCCAATCCCAAGAATCTCAAAAACTCTGAGGGCCTCATAGGCCTCTTCTAAACTGATAAGAAATAAGAGGATAAAAATAAGTTGACTTATATAGAGTTGTCTAAAATTTCAAAGTGATACGACCCTAACATATCAATTCATGACAGAAAAATAGGAGATTCACACCCGAGCTATAACAATTTACTAAGGTCTTAGGATGTGCTTAGATCTCAATGTTGCATTTCAAACAAGCATGCGAGACAACAAAAAATGACATTAAAATAGCTAGTGCACGGCTTTCGAAACAAAACTATAACTAAATGGCGGCAGTGTAAGAGTACAATGTGCATCATAGTCTACATCAAGGTTTTAACTAGCGATCCAGAAACAGGTTCATTGCTCTGCAGTTGCGGTGACCCCAAAAACCTTATGTTTAGACTAAGATTGCGGTCGGCAACTGTTTTTAAAACCTTGGTTTGTATTTACGATACTCTACTTCGACAAACTGTTCACTAATTACACTAATTCATGAAATCAATTCACGACGAAACCACAGTTACTCTTACGAGGCTAATGACATAAGGATCCATGATCTACATATCAGAACTAAGCAAAGCATTTACCAAATTAAACAATACGCAAGAAACGGAGCTAGAGAGAGTTCAATTGACCTTGAAAATGAGCCATCGAAGAGCTCCGATGCGGCGGAACGGTGAGCATCAGAGACGGGACCAGGAATCGTGACGGCTCCGCAGATCGAAGCAGCGAAAAGCAGCGCCAGTAATCCTCCTAGGTATCTGGCCATTCCTGCACCGATGAATCTAAGAATTTCAAAACACAGGGAATCGCATTTACAATTTGGAAGCGGATCGACGGCAAATGTTAGGTTTTTGAGGTCGAGAAGATGAGAATTAGGACCTACGCGGCAGCAGCAGGAAGATGAGAAGGAAGAAATGCACTTCCCTGCGACGACTTCACCTCAGTAGTGTTACCTTCGAATGCAACTGAACTAGAAGTCGTCTTTGGTCGTCACATTAAATTTTATTTCCAATATTGTCCCTTAAACCACGTTTTTAGTATTCTCTGCAATACTAAGAGAAAAATATTAAAATGAGTATTTTTTTCATTAAAATATATAAATTAATTTTAAGTATAAAATAGACTTGACTATAATTTTCTTCTCTGTATTGATAATTAAATTTTGCCAGCATTTTTTATTTTTCAATATCTATAATTTTAGTTTTTAATTTTTCACACAAATTAATTTCTTAACTTTTAGTAATAGTTTTCTATTTTACTATTGGTAGTTTTTATGACACGGTGGAATCGAAAAAAATGTACGACACTCGTGACTTATTTTTATTGAAAAGAATAACAATAATAAATATAATTTGATAGTAATTTAATATATTTTTAAAATTAAAACTATAATAAAATTATGAATAATTAAAAGTTAAGGGACTAAGATTTAAAAATAAAAAAGAAAAAAATATATTTTTCATAAAAATATAGAAACCGAAATTATCATTAAGTCGGTAAAGAAATAAATGTCTCGTGTGTTTTTATAGTAGATACTTTAGTTTTGTGTCTCAATAGGATAAATATTTTTCAATATAATAAGAAGAAAAAAAAGAGAGGGACTAGTAATTTTAAAAATTCAATGGTTAATCATGTTTTACTGTAAAAATTCATTTTAGTTCTTTAACTTTTAAATTTTAATTATTTTGCCTTGTGGTTTATAGTCGCCACAAAGTATGTCACTGTAGACAACATGAATCTTTAAAAGAATGAATCCTTCAAAAAATGAAATTTTAAAAAAATAAAAATAACTAACAAATTTTCAGTATAAAATAAAAAATGAAAAGTATATCACATTTTTAATTTCAATCTTCTAAACGAAATGGGTATAAGAAATTAAGGCCATACCAAACACTTGAGTGTTGTCACTCGCCTTTTCTCTCTTACAATTTATTGTTTGTAAAGACGTAATTTTCTGAGAATGATTTAATAGGGGATATAGTAAGATATAATACCATAATTTATCATATCTTATTATTATATATTATTTGTTATATTAACAGGACAATGCTATGCTGTTATTTATTTTATTTATAAGTTAGAGTATACTTTAATTAAGAGAGTTGGATTAGGTTAAATGTAATAAAATAGGTTCTCTTTTTATGCATAATGTGTATATATAAAATATAATGATAATTAAAATAATAAAAATTAACATTTTATTATTCAAATATTTTTATATGATAAAATTTGTATAAGTTGTTTATATTTGCAAGAAAAATTAACTATATAAATAGCTAATAATTAATTTACATAATAATATTTATCAATAACTTTTAATTAATATATTATGTTATACGTATATTAATTATAATTTAAATCTTATATAAATTTTTATAAATAAAAAAACTTAATTATATATATAAAACATAATTAGCTAACATAATTAAAATTATATTTTTATCTTCCATTAACTGGTAAAAAGTACAAATTAAAACTAGAATTAAAATATAACTTATCATGTTCTCATTGTATCATCAACGTATAGATTATTTTTTTTATAAGTATATAGTCCCTACACATACATTAATAATATCTGTTTTATGATTCATTTCTCTCCACCAAATTACCCGTGTAATAAATAACTCACTTCTTTCTCTTATTTTTCTTTCCTGGGAAAAGGAAATAGGTGTAAAACATATTTACACATTTCTCTTGTTCTATATTGATTAAAAAACTCAATAAAACACTTGTTGACCTATTAAAGCAAATTAAAAATAACTCAATAAAACACTTGTTGACCTATTAAAGCAAATTAAAACGCAGGGATATCAATTATAAGAAGATGAATATGTTAGGAATAATGTATAATTAAAACTAGGTATATCAATGTTTACAAATGGGATCAATCTTCCTTCATCATATCAGTGGGGATATAATTTCTATCTGATATTTATAAAATTCCTAACAAGTTCTGTGGCATAAATAACATCCCTCAAAGCTTTATTGATATTTCTGATTTCTTTGACAATGCCTGTAACTACATTCTACCTAAAATTTTCATCATTACTTAAATCAATGAAGCATCAGGACACAAACAAAATAAATAAAATAAGAATGTTATATTTATATTATTTTACACATTTTAATTTGAGATGCATGTTTTTTTTTTTATTTTCCTTTCTCAATAAACAAAAAAACACTATTAATAAAAAAAAATTACTAATAAAGCGAAATGTACTTTATTAGGCACTTTAAATAACAAAAAAAGTATAAAACAATAAATAACAGCACATCTCCAGTAAATAAATTCCAAAATTCCAAAAACAAAAGCAAAACCACCATAAAATTGAAAAAAACTCACTCATTAAGTAAATAGCTTCATCATTAGTGTTTTAATATTTTGATATTGAAGACACTACTGACAATATGTAACAACCTA
>Ga0099825_1007925_pt1 | contig 12760 bp, 7 predicted proteins | sample SiratroredBW_FD_76838 | JGI IMG/M metagenome (GOLD analysis project Ga0099825, IMG submission 76838) | Root nodule microbial communities of legume samples collected from California, USA - Siratro red BW | ecosystem: Host-associated > Plants > Roots > Nodule | place: USA: California | collected...
AAAAAAATAAAAAGTGAGCTTAGATTGGAGAAAGGGTAACACAAAACAGACAAAACCCTATTTTCACCCAAAAAAAAAAAAATCAAAAATTTTAAAAAAAAAAAAATGAAAAAAAAAAAAAAAAAACTATTTTAGGGACAAAGGGCTTCCCTTCATTAGTGATTACTATTTCGTTACCGGATAATTATGATTTCTTAAAATAATGATTTTTAGATGTAAATTAATGTGTTATTTTTAGTAAAAAATTAATTCAAAAAGAATAATATTATCAAGAACGTTAGACTTTTATTTTTCCAATTTTTTTTTTGAAAATTTGTTGAAATCTATTCTCAGAAAATTAAAATATGTTATTTTTTAAAAGATAAATCAAATATAAAAAAAATTGAAACAAATTTTTATTTACATTCAATTAATTTTTTTCTCATCCACCAAATGTTTGCTAAGAACATTAATTAAGAAATTAGTTTTATTAAAAATTATATGTATACAAGATAAAAATTGGGAAAAAGTTGTTTTCTATTTTAATAAAATATTATTTTTGGTAATAATTTTAAAAGGCGTTTCTTATCCCAAAAGATTTGCGTATAGAATTATTATTATTTCAAAGGTTTTAAGAATTGTTTAATTATTTTTTAAAAATTTCAAAATTTATTTATTTTATTTTAATTCTGTTATATTAGTTTTAATTTGATATTTATTGAGACAATAATTCTACATATTTTAATTTTTTTAAAATTGTAAATCTCATAATTTGAAAGCTACTTTAATAACATTATAAGATTATGGTACGTATATTTAATATATCTAATAAAGAATAATAAGTGAGAATTATTTTTTTATTTTTTAAAAGAATTAATTAATTTTTAAAAATTAAATTTATTTTTATTAAAAAAATGATTATTATACTAAGTAATTTAATAGAAGTAAAATTATCAAGGAAGTTATATTTTTATCTTACATATTATTGTTTTGGAAATTTTGTCAAAAACTTATTCTCCGAAAATTAAAATACTAGATTTTAAAAGATAAATTGTTTTACACTTTTATATTCAGGGCAAATTAAAAAATGTTCGTTCTTCCAAATGTTTCCGAATAACATTAATTAAAAAAATTAAAATATTTGTTATTGAAAATTATATTAAAGAAGCGTAAAAGAGTTTTTTAATTTTAATAAAAATCATTTTAATTTCTCAATTAATGTCTTTAGAATAGTTGTTAGCATTTTCAGTCAAAAGAATATTTAATAGTTATATGTGATGATGTAATAAATTTTTATGATCATTTTACAATATAATATTGATATTGTAAAATCAATTAGTTTATTATATAACAGTTTGTTAAGAAATGATAGTAAAAGATTATTTTATATTGATAGGAAAGTTTTTTATCTCAAAAAGTCCTTTTTTTTTTATTGCTTTGTGTTTTGATTCAAATACACCAGTAACTAACGTCCACTGTTTTCCTAATTGGATTTTAAAAATGATACATAATCAGGCTTATTCTTCCGTTATTAAAAAGTTTTTTAAAAAATTAAATACTAACTTTTTACATTGATATTTTGTTAGGCTAACTTGATGTATTCATAAAAAAAGTTATGATGTCCTTACCATGAAATCTGAAAGGATCAAATGCTTTGTTTCAACGCTTTTCTTAGTTTAAATATTTTCATGAGTCTTAAATTTTACATTTTTGAAAAAACATCTTTTAGAATAAAATTTAAATTAGTCTAAAATATTTATTTTGTAAAGAGACATTTCAAAATTAATAATTTAAAATAGTTAAAATTTATTTATAGATTTTATAATTTAGAATGTATTATAAAATTATTATTTCGAAATATATTATTGTTGAATGTGTAATTAAGAACTTTTGAATGTATTTGGATCATTTTTTTAATTTTAAATACTTAAAATGTCACTTTTGTCCTCCCACGTTATGGAAGAAATTATCATTTGAACTAAAATACTGTTAATTGGGCTCATCCTTAGTAGTTTATTGTGTTGAATATTTTGAAAATTAGTTTCACAAAATAATTTAGAAAACTATAATAAAACTCAATTTATGGCACCTTTTGTTCAGACTTCCATTTGGCAGGAAGAATATCGTTACGACGACTTTCGTTTTCCCGCCACAATGTCACCTTCACGAGAAAGATCAATTTCCATCGGAAATTTTCCGGCGGTCAGGAACCGTCCCCGCGGCCGTCGCGGATCTTGCCGCTACGTACACCTCGCCTGCACCGCCTGCATTGTCGTCAACGTCATCTACATGCTCCTGCTCTTCGTCTGCTTCAAGCAACTAAACTCTCCCCTCCGCAAGGTTCCTTTCAAGTGCTCATGTTTTCTCTACTTCCAAATCCAATGTTACGCTTACACCGTTTCGTTTCGTTTCATCGAAGTTCGATTCCTATGCGCAGCGTGCGTTCTCGTTCGATTCCAGCGTGTTCCACTTTCCGGAGGAAGCTTTCCGCTTAGACTACGAGCAGATGGAGGAGGACTTCAAGGTGTTCGTGTATCCCGACGGAGATCCCGAAACTTATTTTCACACGCCAAGGAAACTCACTGGAAAATACGCCAGCGAAGGATACTTCTTCAAAAACATCAGAGAGAGCCGATTCGTCACCGACGATCCGCTTCGAGCTCACCTCTTTTTCCTCCCTATTTCTTGCCACAAAATGCGAGGCAGAGTACGTCCTTTTTTCCGATTCGGCATTCGTTGAATCAATTATTCGAAGCGAATTTATGAATTAATTCACCAAGTGTTTTTTTCGAGCCTGATCTATTTATTCAACCATACCGACCGGATTCTGTAACAGTGCAGCTAAATTCTTGCCATATTGCAGTTAATAGCTTAATAAGATAAATTCACTATTGGATTCGATCTGTTCTTGAAATGAATATACCATTAATTTTGACTCCGAAAATTCAGCCTCACTGTAAGTAGTTAGTGATGAAAAACTATTTGAGTAATTCTTGAAGTATTTTGAATATTCATCACTTCAGTTCCTAAATGTATGAATTTAAGTAAATTTTTTAGGAACTAATTTGAATTATTTTTTAATATTGGAGAATTACCTAACATGATTCATAACACTTCTAAGATTACTTACTTTCATTTAGGAGAGAGGATAATATGAAGAAAATGGTGTTTTAGTGGTTCTCAAATGGTATAACCATTCAACAATCCTGTTTAGTTATATATTTAGTTACATCATATATAAGTTGATATCATTTTAAGAGAATTATTAAGTAGTTCAAAACTATCTTGTGTTTACAGTTGTTACCAATCTTTATGACATTTAAGTTTTTGAATTTTGATAAATAATAAACAACACATAATTGAGTAGCATATAGAGATTAATAAGGATATAGTGGTCTCGATACCTAATAATTTCTTCATTACAAGTTAGTTTTGCTTAAAATTTAAATTCTTCGTAAATCACTAATAGATTCTCGAATAGTATTTCTGCCTGGGATATTTTTGTGCCTGTGACATTCAAGTGTTCATAGTAGTGGTGGCAGTTGCCTATCCTAGTTCCCGATGTGAGTTGTAATACACAAATGAATTATGCAGGGGTTGACTAACGAGCATATGATTGATGAAGTAAAGAAGTATGTAGAGTACGTAAAGTTTAAGTACCCTTACTGGAACAGAACCTTGGGTGCTGATCATTTTTTTGTGACTTGCCACGATATCGGAGTCAGGGCTACCAAAGGAGTTCCGCATCTGATGAAAAATTCTATTAGAGTGGTTTGTTCATCACGTTATGACGACGATGATTATATTCCACACAAGGATGTTACCCTACCACAAGTGCAGCTACCATTTTTTCACCCTCCAGGAGGGAATGATTTCAAGAATAGGTAGCTTCACATTTTATTTTCTTTTATTCTAAATCAATCCAACAGACTTAGTATCTGAAACAAAAACTGGAGTTCTTTCACCCACGGGAAACAGAAATTTCATTTCATGTTAATGGAAATATTGCAGGAGCACACTTGCTTTCTGGGCTGGTCGTTCTGATTCAAGATTGAAAGATGATCTAACAGCTATGTGGGACAATGATACTGAACTAGACATCCAGAACAACAGAATTGAGTTTCCAGCGACTGGACATTTGGTTTTCATGGAGAGACTTTATAAATCCAAGTTTTGTTTGTGCCCTCATGGGCCTGTCGGCAGCAGTCGTATCTCAGACTCAATCCACTTTGGGTGTGTACCAGGTAAACCATATCTGGCAGCTGAAAATCGCAACTTCTTATGCTCAATTTTTTGTTTGTTACCTCCTCGTTTTATCAACCTATCTACCTCTCTTCTTCAAGGCACATGGATGTGATCTTGGAAGGGTCTCCAGACTCCAATAGGGAGTCACGGTGACATGCTTTTGCTCTCGAACGGATTTTGCTCTCGAGAACATACTTTTGCTCACTTGAAACATAGAATAATATTCTAAGTTACTAATCAACTTACCCCCATTGCCACTCTTGGTCTCGAAAGATGTGAGGATGTGAAGCTAAAATTACCTTCAACTTACCTTCACATAACCAGGAATGTGAAGCTAAAATTAACAAAGAAAAAAATTGTCAAGGTATTCATGGAAAAATTAATAAAGAAAAAAGTTGTTAAGGTAAAGAGATCCCTTCTCTAGTGCACCTCACCAGTTACTGAATCATGTTCGTAGCCCCCGGTATGGCATCTAATCTAAGTATCTTTTACCAAAGCATATCATGTAAAGTGGTTGTGGCTGCACATTCCCTTCTATGGTAGTTAACCTGTTACCTTCTAAGTTTTCACTTCAGCCATTCCTGCAATTCACAATGGAAAAGGTTATGTAGCTTACCTCAAACTTTTGGCTTTACTTCACATATAAGCTATGCCATTAGTTGCCATGAATAGAAAATATGCTGTTAACCATCTCCCTTGTTTATCTTGAAACAATGTTCCCTAATGGAAGCCTTGTCGGTCTTTCTACAGTTATCATGTCAGACTATTATGACTTGCCTTTTAATGATGTTCTGGATTGGAGGAAATTCTCTGTTATACTGAAGGAGACTGACGTTTATCCGCTCAAAGATATTCTCAGAAACATATCTGACAAACATTTCATGATATTGAATCAGAACTTAGTAAAGGTACTATGAATATAAAGTTCAGTTTATCAACTTATAAATATTATGCTATTTGAAGAGAAATTGTGAGGGTAGGATAGTACTATAAGAAGTTGGAAGTTTGACATCTACTTACTTTTCAGTTATACCATCCTCCCAAATTTTTAAATCAAAGAAAGGAAATGAGACATTGAGTATTTCTCTTCAGAAGATGATAACTTCCACATTTCCTATCTCTCTCTCTTTTAATTTGCTGCTTTTTTTGTTCAGATCCAAAAGCATTTCAATTGGAATACACCTCCTGTCAGACTAGATGCGTTTCATATGGTCATGTATGAACTCTGGCGACGCCGCCATCTGATTAGGTACTGATTTTTTCAATGAACTTACGCAGTGCTACAGAAAACAAGGAATTATTTCTGTACGTAAATGTTGATTCACCACTCCTAACCCCACGTTGGAAAATCCGCAAAACAATTTTGACCTGAACTCAAAATTGGCAATGAATTGTTTATGTACATAAATGTTGATTCTGTTGGATATTCACCACTTCTGAGCCCAAGTTGGAAAATCTGCTAAACAATTCTAACCACAAAACACGAGAACTTCTCTGAATAAAATACGGGAAGTAACAGAGCCCCTTTTAGTAGAATAAATGTTTAGGTCTGCATGAAACTCCTAAACAATGGAAGAAATAAAAGGTATTTTGAAATGTGTTTGCGAGTAAGCAAAAGATGCTGGTGCATACCCTAAAAGATTGTTTAGGTCTGCATGAAACGTGAGTGTACCTTTAGCAGGAGTACTCCAAGACTTCACTACAGAATTCTGTGATTTTCTTCCTCTAGTGAGATTGCTTCATTGCAGCAATTGGATTATTTTTTACAAAATAGGATAGTTTTTTAACAATCTCCAAAAAAACAAATTTCAGACTTCAAGTTCCAATCCAATAGAAAGCCATTATTTTTTAGACTATTTTGATATCAAAGGAACTTTTAATAAAATATTTATTTTAAGAAAATAATAAATTCTCTTAAACAACCATTGCTTCTAGAATATGCTACTAAATCTAGTTCTTACTCGTAAACTTTGTACTCTGAAAATCAAATTTAGATAAAATTCTTAACAATTATTTATAAAAGAAGATGAAATAAATTATAAAGTTATAATAAATCAAGCTTTTTATTGACGTTAAAAATCAATTTACGCTACTCATCTAATAGAAAAATTAAAAAACTCCTAAAAGAAGCTAACATGTATGAATTGAATTTAACTATATGAGAAGCTTAATTTATTTTGTTTTATTTTTCTATTAATGTTTATAAAGAAGTATGAATGCAAATGGCTATATGTTTATGAAGAGAGATAAAAAGAAAGTGGGAAAGGATCAAATTACACCTTTCTTACTTCTACTAAATGTTACTCTATTCAATTAGATAGTGTATTTCAAATACTCACTATTAGATTGAGAAATCTTTTCACATAGTAAAAAATTATATTAATATGAAATTATAGTGTCTCATTTATGTAGAATAAAATCAACGTAATATATATTTTTTAAATATAATTCGTTAGATCACTTTTTTTATTGTTATTCAATTTTAATAAAATTTGACATAGATAATCAATTATATAAAATTATTGTTATATTTAATTAATGATTATTAAATCAATTAAATAAATCTTTATATATAGTAAAGTTATTTCCAATAAAGCACATGTGTTATCTTCTCACAATCACTTTCATTCTAGTTTCTTTGAATAACGTTAACATTTGGCATTATAGCCTCCTTACGCGGGACTTATTAAGCAACAATTTTCTAAGAAGATATTGATCATCAATGACACCCAAAAGCAATTTTGTTCAACCAAGAGGATCAAAATTTGATAGTCATTACCATCATTGGGTGATGTTCATAGACAATTTCCTTTGCTCATAGGAATATTGGAGCGCGATTGAAAATGGAATTCCTACAGTAGCAAGAGTTGTAGCCCTTACCGAGACAAAAAAAATTCATGAAGATCATAAGTTGAAGGATCTAAAAGGTAGGAGCTATCTATTTCAAGCATTTGATGGTTTTTTTCTAAAGACAATCATCAATAAAGACACATTAAAAAATATTCGGGTCTCTGACAAATATCAAGGTACAATACAAGTGAAATATGTTCATCTAAAGTTTTCCAATGAAGAAAGGATAATTAGTGAACGAACACTTTGATCCTACTTTTGCTATTGTTAACAAAAAAAGCTAATGGTGAAGACAAAGGAGATACTAATTGAAAAAGAAATTGAGGTCAGTAACTCCAAAATTCAATTATGTCATGTGTTGCATTGACGAATCAAACAATACAAGTACCTTATTAATTGATGAGTTGCAGATCACTTTACTCATGCATGAACAACGCATGAGTTACAACATCCACGAAGAACTGATTTTGAAAGTGACTCTTGGAGACCACTCTATTGGATGAGGAAATATTAATAAATTTAAGGTTGAGGAAGAGTGTCTATATATCAAAATACCGTATCTTAGTCTAGCTTCTAAGATTCATTTCCCTACTTCCTTTCTCCAGGAATCATCATATCTCATAACTTATTTTCCTAATTAACTAAATTTATAATTAGCATAAATGGGCATACACCTCAATATATTACAATACATGAAATTTATATCAATTAAGTTTTCATTTTCTTAAAACGGAGAATATTGATCCGGAGTTCCTTTAAATTATCCGATCTAAACTGTACGAGGAGTCGAAAGAAGAGATCTGGTAGTAGACATACTAACCAGATGAAATCTTAAAATGAAAGCATCGGGCGAAACTGCTGCTTAACGTTGCTTTGGTATGCACTAAAGAATCAAGTAATTGAGTGATGTTAAATAGCTACACTAAACTACACTACACCAACGTCACTAACTAAAGATAGTGACTGTTCTCGAGATTGAATAAATGATACAAGGCTGGATATTACATGATTTGACATGTCCTGTCCTGTCATGATGAGCCACTAAGAATAAATGCTTGGAGAAGGCTCTGCGCTGCCTTGGTTTCATCAGGTGAACCAGATATGACAATAGTCCTGTCTCTTGTTCCAGGACGAGGTTCATGGACATAAACCTTCGCACCCGATATCTGATATGGACAATAAAAATAAATGAATTAACTTCATATGACCAAGCATAATAAAAATAAGAACAAGGATTCACAACATCAATGATAAAAATATTAAAACAAAAAAAAAGATACTCCACTATTTTAAATTCTCTGTTATTTAACTGCAAAGGATGAAAGCTATTGAATCGCCTCAATTATTGAAAATGTAAGAAAAATGGACTATTTTATCATCTATTATAAAATTGTCATTCCATCAACCCTTTACTCAGTCCATTGGTGAAAAATATCAAGAGACCAAGTTGATAACGATGAAAGAAGAATTACATGATCTTCAAAAATGACAGACTGAAACAGACATTTCCATAACTAGTTAGAAATCAAATCAAATTTGGGTCACAAATGTAAGTTCATAAGGATAACATGGTAAGTGGGGGTGAACAAGTTAACAAAAAATTAACGTATATAAGCTTATTCAAGTTTATGTACCTGTCTCAGACGAGCCAAATTGCTACCATTTTCACCATATACAGAATCAATAGTATCATAAGGAACCAGAATTTCTACTGTCGTATTAGTCACGATGGCAGATTTACTTCCACTGCAGAACACAAAAAGAACAATAAGAAATTGACAGTTGTGGCATTCTATTTCATATGTTCAGCTAACTATTCCATCACTTTTTGTTGGCTACAACTTTACCCAAAGCAAGGGTTTCAAATAAGAGCAGATAAGCAATAGCACAAGAAAAGCAGTGTCCAAAATAGTATATACAAGTCAAGTAAAATAGAGAAAGGTTTGTCACCAGACTCAGAACATCAATCAAACGCTGACACAGAAGTCATGTAAAATAGAGAAGGGAAGTTTCTAATTCTAATACAGACTTATTACAGAACACCTAGTGCAGGATATGGTATTTTCTATTGCATATTCAAATAATAAATCACCTGTCCTAATTAGTGCCAATGTAGTTATAATTAAATTATACCTAAAAAAACACTCAACTTTTTAAGAAAATTATTTTCATAGGATGCATGATACAATGCCCACTAAATATTCTTGAGTTCCGAAAAAGAAGGCACCCTCGGTACTTATTGCCTGTTAGAAAATATTATAAGACGGCAAAATTAAGCAAATTCTCCAGAGCACTACTTGAAAATGTTAAGGAAGTTCAAGCACATCCACATGCATTACATTACATCACACTAGAATAATTAGCACTTAGTAATACTAAAATCATAAAAATTGAGATAACAAGAAAGCTTGGCGTTTGTTTCTGATCTATATATAAATTTGCTATTTGGATTACAACAAGTTATTTAGTAAATCAACAACCTGACAAGTTCTAAGCCTCCTCTTCGAGATGTCAATCCCCAATCAAAATCATTAACTCCTCTTGAATTTATCCCAGACATCGTCTGCACTCAAATTTAAGTAGAAAAAAGTTAATAAAAATAATAATTTATCAGGGAAAATTTGACAGCACAGATAGAGGGAGATATACCGGCGGCGTCCATAACCCTGGTGAAGAAGGACGATCTAAATTTCTAGACCACAGCCCTGGTGAAGAAGGACGATCTAAATTTCTAGACCATAAGCCTGGTGAAGAAGGACGATCTAGATTTCTAGACCACATCCCTGGTGAAGAAGGACGATCAAAATTTCTAGTCCATGAGTCTGGGGAAGAAGGACGATCTAAACTTCTAGAAAGAGCAAGATGATCAATGCCATGAGCAAAAGTATGTCTACTCAGACTATGAGAAGTGGGTGCGGGTAGTTGGCTTCCAAGAGGAACAACATCCTGCAGTCTCCCATAGGGGCTGTTATCAACTCGTAGAGAAGAAAGGCTCCTTGGTCCAGTACTATTCTGAGTGATGGCAAAAAGATTATCTCGCAGTCTACCAGTTGCATTATATAAGGCATCTTGCACACTTGAAAAGTCTCCTGATATCTGAGGGAAGAAGAGGATATAGATGGTTATAACTTATGAACACCTAAACATCATTATCATGACTACTTAAACAAACATAGCGATTAAGATAGTAGGAGTTTTAGGCAAACATATAAATGCTTTGGGAAACAAGATTGATCTCTGGTCAATTCTAATCAGTGCAAGGAAAAACTAAATAAAGACTTGATAAATATTTCGAATGAATGAGGAAAGAACATATACATATAATTTAAAATATTTAAATATCACGTAATTAAGGTTGAAGAGTTTCGTCCAAAAAGGTGACTATCATCACAAGGTAGCCCGATGAAGGATGAGAAATTATTTTAGTTTGAGGTGTAACAATTTACTGGTGTTGCCAGATACACAATCACACTCATAAAAAATAAAATAGAAAGTCTTCTTCAGCACACTTTAATTGTAAAATGAAATAAACAAAGTCTAATCTCCACACCTGTACAACTTGATCATTATCTGATGCACATTTTGGCACCTGATCAGTCCCAACTATTCTTATGCTAGCCCCAGTAGCCTTCCGCATTTCTGATATTATTGCTCCACCTTTTCCTAACAAACAACCAACTTGGCTCGATGGAACTACAAGACGTGCAGTAACAAGTGACCTGTTACTTAATCCAGAGTCTAGCCCCTTCTCAAAACCAGATTCAATGGACCTGGAGTAAACAAGCACGGCAGCCTTTTGTGCTGGGGAATATCTTGACTCAGGATTCTGTATAAATGAACAATCAATAAGTTGATAAAAACAGTAATAATAACGATACACACACAACTGAAAGACACAAATAAGTAAAAATGGAAAGATTATATTTATCAGACCTCGGAAGCAGTAATGGTAATTATTCGATCCTCACACCCAGCAACTGAAGGACCAATACTTATTGTAGCCCCGGTCTCACTCTGAAGAGCTCTAACAATATTGCCTCCCTTTCCAATAACTCCCCCAACTCTATCATTTGGACAAAGTATTCTGAAGGTGACTTCCTGCTCAAGTGCCTTTGGTTCCAGGGAGGAGACCCTATTAACTTCTGCTGGCAATGAGTGAACTCTGGTGCCATAGCTGCTAGAGCAACTGGATAAAACAGACAGTGCAGAGCTCCTCAGCGGAAGACGATCTACAGTCTCATGTGGTACTGCAGTAACTTCAGTTAAAGTCTCACGAGGAAAGGCATCTATGGCTTCATACTGGAGCATTTCATAAGGTTTGCTTCCTATTATCATTGTTCTATCAACAGGATGACAATCTTGAAGACGTTGGGAAACTGCAACAAGTGCCTTCTTTACGGATGACACTCTGCCTTCTATCTGTCACAGTACACAACCAAAAGATATTTTCTCAGCACAAGAAAATTTTCACAACATACCTAATTTGAAGCCTATTTACCTACAAAACAAGAAAGAAAAACTAATCACACTACAATAAGCTAACAACTCATCGACCAGCCAGATGAAACACTTAACCCAAAATCTTGAATGAACACTAAATTCTTTATCCGGAAATCTTGAATGAACACTAAACACTTCACCCTGAAAACCCTATTCCTACCAAAACAGAAAAAACTAATCCACTACAATAAACTAACAAACCATATCTAGCAGCTCCTGAAACGCTTAATCCTAAAAACTGAAATGAATACTGGACAAGGAAGCAGCAGAATAAACACTAGCAGTAGTAATCGAAGGCCTCAGTGGTGTTAACATAAAAGTTCAAGTGACAAATGCAGAAGTGAAAAAGAGTAAGAAGCAAAAATACCTCAATGATTTCATCCGAAGAGGAGGCACAAAGCGGCAAATCATCAGTTAAAACCCTAATTTTACATCCAGTGTTCTTCTTGATCCTCTCCACCACTCTCCCGCCCTTGCCTATGACGGAGCCCGCTTGCGCCGCTTCCACCACAAGCCGGCAAGACATCATCATGTCGCCGACTTCGACGCCCTCCATCTCCGCTGCCACATCGAGGATCCTATCGAACACCAACAGCAGCGCTTCCTGCGCCTTCGAAACCTCAACCGCCTCATCATTTCCCAGCACAACCTTCCCGCTGATGGTGGCGTCGGCAATGACCAGGATGATACGGTCCGGCAACTCCGGCGACGCGTCCTCGATTCGGATCTTAGCGCCGGTGGACTGCTGGAGTTTTTTTATAATGGAGCCCGACTTGCCGATTACGCCGCCGATTCGGGAGGCGTTGCAGAGCAGGCGGAAAGCCGCGTGGCCGGGCGGCACGGAGAGCGGCGGCGGCGGCGGCCTGGACAACCTGGAGCGCTTGGAAGGTCCCTTCGGAGGAAAAGGGTGTGGGTCCGGTGCGGAACGCTTAGCTGGCGGAGAATGAAAGGTGCTTCCCATAGTTCTCTTTTTCCTCTCTGCGTATAAATTCAAAATTTCGGCAAAGATTTCGAAAGTTAAGAGTTGCAGAAAGAGGAAGCAGAACAGAGAGCTCTGAACTCTGACGCTAAAATGCGCAGAGAGAGAAACACGCCGGTGCGCAGCACGCCTAGGGTTTCTCAACGCGCGCAAACAGAGGCTTTGCTTTGCCTTTTTTTCTTATTTATAATAATAATAATATATATA
>Ga0099825_1007926_pt1 | contig 12759 bp, 7 predicted proteins | sample SiratroredBW_FD_76838 | JGI IMG/M metagenome (GOLD analysis project Ga0099825, IMG submission 76838) | Root nodule microbial communities of legume samples collected from California, USA - Siratro red BW | ecosystem: Host-associated > Plants > Roots > Nodule | place: USA: California | collected...
CCAAAATTAACTAAACCTACAAAAACAAAATAAAATTAATGTTTTTTTTACTAACACAATATTTTTTTCGTCCAGCATTTTTTTTTTTTTTTTTTTTTGGTTTTCAGTTTTGATTGTTTAATTCTTTTATAGTGTAATGTATAGATTGATTTATAATTTAAATTTAATAGTATTGATGATTTAGTAATTCTTGATATTTTTTTTTTTGAGATTGAAATTGAAAAGTGAATGAATACATGAGTAGAGATATATGTTTATGATATGATATTGTTAAAGTATTGATTAGGATGGTCAAGATCAAGAAAAAATATTTTCAGGAAAGAAAATACCTGAGTTTAGGCTAATTAGGATGTGCATTGTCTAAGGATTTGATCATTAACAATTGATATTCTGAATCTACTAGTAATAGGAATCAAATAGATGATTATTACTAGGTGGTGAGAGTCGAAGGAGGTCTGAACTGAGTAATTGCAATTTGAAACATAACTGGTTAGAAAAGTCTCAGGAGGAGATTAACCTTTGTCATACAAGATTGACGATTCATTGGTTTGGAGGTTGTGTGAATTCACATCTTGGAGTTGTATGGCAGGTGCATATCTCGAGCTCTATTTAATGTACAAAAATATAGTCAAGTTTGTTTATATCTGTCAAAGTCATATAGTTCAAATTATGAATGAAATTAACTAAAATAAATGATTTTGACATGTTTATGTGTTATTGAAGTATGTGATTAATTGAATTATTGTAATATTGTTTTAAATGTGTTAGTTTATCCTTTCTTATTTGTATTTGTGTTTTTGTTACCTATTTGTGATTATTCTGTGTTACATGTGAACAGATAACATTGCAGAGAATTGTGTCGAAAGGAGATTTACTTTGAAAAATTTATATATATATATATATATATATATTGTACATATGTTTTAAATTTTAAATTTAGTATGATTGTATATTTTGAAGCATATTAACTCTGTAAGATATACATGTTTATAAAATCTTTATTGTATTAATAGAAATATCTATTTTGTAGGATGCTAGATAATCTATATCTATTAAAAATAAAGAGTAATTTCTTAACTGTTTTTTTATCATATATTTATTCTTTTATTTATTGTATTGCTATTTTCATTATTAAAATGTTTTAATCTTTATAATCTATAAGAAACTCGGAGCAATTGTGTTAAAAAATTGAAAATATTTTTACAGTATAACTATAATAATTAATAAAAAATAAACTAATTGTCATATGTTATATTTTGACAAATTTTTATCATACAAATAATTATATTAAATTTTTAATTAGAAAAAATGTGCATCTTCAACAGGATAAAATCGTAATTAAAGTTAAAAAAGTACCTCACCTATATAGGACGAACCTCGAAGTTGAAGTTACCAACAAGACAAAACCCTAAAGTATGTACCATTTCTTGACTTTTGCCAATGTCTCAAAAGACCAACATACCACCACCTTTTACGCCAAAAGGTTATATATTTAACGTTTTTATATTTCGCACTATCAATTTTTTTTACATAATATATTATTGTATTAAATAATTATAATTTAATTGATGTACTCTAATATTATAAAATACACTTGAATCTATTTTCCACCTCTAATTTTGTAAATATATAATTTTAATTACAGATGTAATTATTTTTGTTTTCAAAATTATGTAATTTTTTCATTGTTGTGTAATTGTTTATGGAAAGTAATAATAATGCCAATTTATTCATGTTAGATATTAATAATAAACTTCATAATTAATTTTAATACATACTGTTTTGATGAACGTCTTAAATATTTTTGCTAACAGTTAAATGTAACAGTTCACTAAAATTACTTAAAATAAAAAAAAATTAGATAATCAAATCCTCAATTAATATTTTATAGAATCAAAATTCAACTTTCCTAAAACTATAAACTATACAAAAATGAATAAACGTTTCAAATTCTATTTTGTGAACTAAAGCAAGTGCACCCCACTTGAGAGGCCTATAGATGTAAAAAAGGGTTAACGAGCTTCTTTTGGAATAGTTTATATCTTTATGCTAAATAAATTGATTGATTCACACTAATCAGCTTTAGTGGAGAAATGTTCATGTTCTGCAAAGAAAAGCTTTAAGCTTTCCCTGATCTTGTAATTTTCAACATTTTGTATTTTTAGTTTTCTTAATTTTTTGTTGCCTATTCGTGTGGAGTTTTGTTCATTTTTCGGTTTCAGCAAAATGTCAAAAGGGTATGAGTTTGTGTAAGAGGGTTTGTTTGTGTGTTTGTTTTTCTATTGATTTGACTACTAGTTTGGATACTTTGCTTGTTGAAAGAATGAGAGTGTGTTTGTGGGGGTAGCTTTCATTTGTTTTTCTTGAAAAAAAGGATTTTGATAATTGTAGTTGAAGTGGGTATCTGTTATTTTGTGGGGGGCAAAAAGGATGATTCAATTGTTGTTCTTGGTGCTTTTTGTGGAGGGTGCTATGGCATTTCTTTTGTTGGTGAAGATTGGGCCACTGAGAGATCTTGTTATTAAGACGCTGGATCAGATGAAAATGGGGAAGGGTCCTGCTACAGTGAAGACCATTGCTGGCACCATGTCCGTAATTCTCTTCTCAAGCCTTATGAGCATTGTTAAGATCCAGAACAAAGGTGCCAAGCTTGGTACCATGTCACCCATGGATCAAGTTCTGTGGAGGACCCACTTGCTGGAGGCTTCTCTCATGGGTATGCTCACACACCTTTCTTCTGGGTCACTTCATTTTCACTCTCTCTTTCTAAATAACCAGACATGTAGTTATTGTTTCTTATGTGGTTGTGAGTGAAGTATTGATTTTGCTGGCAAATGTGGCTATGAAGTGTTGCTGCTGTGAATGTTTTGCTTGGCACATCTTAGTTTAGGGGTTTAGGTGAAGAAGGGTGCCTTATATTTGTAGTCTTTAAATTTAATTGTTGTTTGGTCTTTGGTGCATTTTTGGTCTCATCAATTTGTTTTGATTGTTAACTGGAAATTCAAGTTAGCCCTTTTGAAAAAGGTTGTTTGAATGTGCTGCAGATCTGAGGTTGATTTGTGTTATTTTTTATCATTTAAGGAAAGCGTGTTTGTAAGTACTGAGGTTATGTTTGGATAAAAAGCATGTTTACAAGATGTCATTTTTAAGATATTGCCTTGTGTTGTGCCTTATCGTGAACTACTTTATTTTGGAGTCCAAAGAATTGGCAAATATCAAAGGATTTATTGGGCTATGTTTTCTCTTAACAACTAGGAATTTTAAATTCAGCTCTATTGTGTGGGATTTCAAAATTGTAATGCTGCTTGCTCCTCCTTTAGCTGCTGTTGACTGAGCCACTTGAATGAGCCAATGCATAGCTTCAATCTGTATAAGGCTTGGTGTGACTTGAATCTTTTGATCTTTGACTCTTGTCAAAGCTTCATAATGTGCAATGCCATGGTATTAGGTAGGCAAGTACTCTAGAGCAGAATGCTCAATCTTGAGAGGGATCTGTTTGAGGAAACATTGGAGAGAAAGTGTATTTTGGAATGAGTTTTTTTAAAGGTTAAGAATTGAAACTTAACAAAGTTCATATTGTTAGGAATCGAAATATGACTCTAAGTTCCACGTTCAGTACAAATGAGAAAGTTAAGTACCATATAATCAGGTTTTTGATAAGATGTTGGATAAGAATTTGAACTCATGGAATGAGTTGCTTGCCGTTAAAAGTGAGAATGTAGAGGCTGTTCTAGTCAAATCTATTTGAAATTGATTTACTCTAATAGTATGAAAGATTGATACACATTAGAGGAAGATGTTATGTGATGCTACACTGCTTCTCCCTGCAATGGCTGTTTGGAAGATTTCTGTGATATATGATTATCTTAGATGACACATAACCAAACAAGATTTTGCAGCAAATAAAGGGAATTAGATTGCTTTAATTGAAATATTGAATTCCCCTTGTATTAAATTCCTTGGTATTCTAATTGGTCTTTTGATCTTATCCAAAGATTGCCTAAAAGAACATGCTTCTATATATTCGTTTTGTTCATGATATCCTTCTCTGAAGTAGTGTCGACACGCTTCTACATATTCTAATTGGTCAAGTTTTTCTTTTTGTTACAACCATATGATTAACGCCTCTGAATGTTGTAGTTTTGGTGCTCTAGTATACCAGTTTAATACTCATGAAAGATTAAATTAGTGCAAACAAGTTATATGTATAGATTACACCCACCCTTTGCCACATGATATCTAAGTTGGGATTACTGGAACCCCACACACGAGAACACAAACTTAGTGAACAAAAGCACAATGAAAAGAAATGAGTGGTGACCATTTAAAACACGTGCTTTATTAATAAGTTTTAATACGAATTATTGTTCTCACCACAATTCTCTTGTCCTTGACCACATATTAATGTTGTTTCCCTCTTCACTTATTTTATGTTCTGTTCTTTTCTAGCAATAGGCATAGCCTTCAATAGTAATAATAGCTTTAGCATTAGTAATACTGATAAAATAAGATGTATCAATAAAGTCAGAAGTGAGATGTATCAATAAATTGGCAAATTTGGGCCGAAGTGACGGAATTGACAATAGGAATCAAAGCATCATCAGGGTAATTTCTTGACTACTATAGTAAATTTGAGTTTATAGCAGTGGCAGCTATGATGCTGACTTGCACTATCTTATTATAGTCTGTTGTGGCTGTGGTGCTGTAGAATGCAGTGGTGTTCTCATGGTTGTTTGTGTGATTCTGTAGAATTTAAAGTAGTTTTGACAGTAGCAAGGGTGGTGAAAATATATGTTCTATCTGGTTTCTGATGTGGTAGTGGTTTTGTGAGTTGTTGACCTGGTGTTTTATTTAGGGTTGTTGTGGAGTGATAAACATGATAAGTTGTTAGTTGGAGGGTTGGCAGCAGTTGTGACTTGTTTGTCTATTGTTAGGTCTTACTGAAGAGAAACAATGAATGCAGAATGCTATGTTGTAACTGCTTAGATTTTGCCTACTTCTGTGTAACAAATATGTTTATTACAGAAGAAATCTAACCAGAACCTAGTTAAGGTTTTGAGAATTAATTATTTTCATGAGGAATTGATTAGTTTTTTCTCAAAAGTCTTAATTGTCCATAATCTTTGTTTCTAAATTCCATCTTCTAAAATTGAACCGTTTCCTTATGTAGCTCCATGAACATTCTCAACTTCACATTTATGCTTATTTAAATTGCTCATATTTGCTCCTATTTTAGTTATATTTTCCCTTATGGTGTTGTGTTTTCAAAGCTGATACGGGACAGAGAGGGTTAACATCAAAATATAAATTTTGATTCATGCATACATTACAACGCTTTGTTGGTGATATTAGACTTTTACAAATACATTTAGATTTGTTGAGTCACTGTATGTGTGAGTTTTTCTAAGAGGGAGACCGAGAAAATTTAACATCATCTTCAACCCAAAATCTTAAAACAACATATTTGTGGGTTTTTCTTATGATATATTGTTCACCTTTTTCATTTTTTACGAGTGTGGGAATTTTAGCTCACCTTGAATCTCATCTGAATGTTTTTTTAGATCATTTTTGCTATCAATCCTTACATGTTTCCTACAATGAAAGTAGATTAACTTGTCTTAAAAGGAGTTGGTTTGATCTTGCAGGTTTTACATTATTCCTTGGCTTCATAATTGATCGTGTGCATCATTATCTCGAAAAGCTTAACAAGTTAAGGAGTAATGCAGGAGCTTCTAAAGAAGAAGTGGAAAGCATTGAGAAAGAGAAAGTTGAGCTGAAGGAAAAGGAAGAGAAAGCTTCCAAGGAGATAATGCAACTGAAGGAACAAATTTCTGGTCTTTCAGAAAGTTTGAAGAAGACAAAGGTGGAATGTGAAGAGAAGGACAAAAGAGTTGAAACTGCTGAAGCTCATGTTACTTCCCTCCAAAAGCAAGCTGCAGATCTACTACTTGAATATGACAGGCTCTTGGAGGAGAACCAAAATCTTCAGGCTCAAGCACTAAGGCACAACAAGAACTGATAAGACTCAATGCTTTTAACCCCAAGTTTTGGAGAAGAGTTATATCCCATTCACACCATTAGTTTTGTTGCAAGATTGTCATTATCATTGAAAAAAGGGAAAAAAAAAAAAAAAATTGGCCCTTGATGAAAAATTAAACATTCATTAACATTGATTAAAATGGAGTGAAATCATTTAAACCCTTCCAATATCCTTCTAATTAAAAAAAAAGTATGATGAGTTTTTGCATCCTTGTAAAATTTCAAATATATTGAATATGTTTCCTATTTTTTTTTTTTAAAACTCTAAACTTTGAATACATTTTTTTAAGATCATTATTGGTAACTACGAGAGATAGAAAGTTAATATGAATGACAAATTTAACATGTGATTTTTACAATTAACAATGATTTTACTTACATATATAATTAATATTATGAAAAAGATAGTTGTTTACGTAAGTTTTTAATTTATCAATATTAGCGAATTTTCTTTAAATACCTTTATTGAAAACGTATCCTTTCTTGGAGAGGTTATTAATTATTATCATGTAAATGAGGGACAGATTGTAAAAATTACAATTTATAAAACTAATATGTTGATATCAAGAACTATACAATATAGAAGATTTGATGATTTAAGAAAATGTTCACATAATGTTGGTTGATTTTGACCTCTCTCCATCCATTTCGAGAAGTTTTGGGAGATCAAGTTCTTCCTTTTTTTTCTTTGTCACGGGAAATTTCTAAATCTTCATCCATTTAATGCATTTGAATTTCTTTCTTCTTTCTCCACAATTTAATATTTCTTATTGGTTGACTTCATTTTGTGGCACCTAATTTACTCATAACGCAATCATTATTAGTTTTTTTTTCTCTTTTCCATTTTTATTAAGAAATTTAATGGGTTATTGAAATTAAAACTTGGTGTAAGATAGTGTCATAAATGTTACACCATGATTACCATAATCCGAGATAGTGTGATAAATGTACAAATGAAATATTAATAACAATACATAATTTTATAATATTTTAGAACTTTTGGACTACAATGGATTCCATTTCAATCTATTTATTTTTTAAGTATTTTAATGAGATAAGGTAATTTAAATTTATTAATTTTTTTTAATAATACTAGTGACGGATAAAAGAATATGTGAAAACATTAACAAAAATTAATCACTTAATTTTAATCCAAAAATTTTGTTAATATCCATCGAAAATAATTTTATTCATATTAAATGAGAAAATATTCAACCAAGAGATATCTCTAACATATACTAACAAATAAATAATTTCAACAACGTTCATTAAAAAATAATTACTATTAATATCACCTCAAAACCTCGACTTAACGTCATTTCATCCCATTTTATCTTCCAACTTGGGCAATTGCTTCATTGGTCAAATTACCTTTCAATGAGGTGAATAAAATTAAAATAAGTAGCATACATTCTATGCCTGTGTACTCGATTGATCTTTCCTTTCTCTTCTTCAAAATGTTGTTATATAATAGAATGTTGGCGTGTATGATGAAAATTTAAAAAATATTAATACTAAAGTACTGGATAATAGATTACTTCAAAATAATACATTGGAGTAAGTTAATCTTTGTTGGATTTAAATAAATATTTTTATTAATATTTTTTTGAATTATTAATAAATATATTGATTTTTATGATTTAAGAAAAAAAAATATTAAAATACACGTTATAGAATGTCTATACTTTTCTGCCATGGAATTAATTAAAGATATATTTTTTACGGATTCTCTGTAGCTCCCATAATAAATTATAACAATGACCACTCTATTCCTTTTAAAGAATTTCATTGTCCCATTGTGATCATAATTGCGTAAAGGGTGACAACCTTATTTGAAACTACAAGGATAATATTATTAAATGACTCACTAAGATTGTTTATTCGCATATCATATTTAATATTTAATACGAAGAAAAAACATGCTTACACAGTGTCTTTTGTTTAAGCTTAAATAACGACCCATATGCCACCTTATTTATATTTCATAGTTGCTAAAATGTAACTTTGTCAGCCCTATAGTCAAATTTCTTAAAGATCTCACCTCCAAATTTCTTGAAGTTACTATACAAGTGCCTGAGATAAAATCTACGTTTTACAGGGGTGAAAATTCTTAAAATACTTATAACAATCCCAACATATATATTTTAATTGAGAAACTCATATATTATATTTGTTTCATTATCAATTTTTATAAAAAAACAATTGACACCTATTTATTAAAAAATATAAAAAATTCCATCTCTTTAATACTTTTTATCTCGTATATTAGTATTCTAACATATATTATTCTAATAAACGAATTACACGTAATTTTAGTAATATAATTTACTTTCTTTAATATCGGTAACAAAATTAGGAGGTTACATAAGTAGTTATGAACCAATGAAATGTGGTAAATTAAAAATTGTGGTTTTGTAATTTTATCCAAAGAAGCATTCAATTAAATCTTGAGCAATAAAAAGGATGCAGTGGTAGTGGCACCAGTTACTGGTGTTTTCACAGCTCTTGCCATGGAGGAAGCAAAGAACCAATGGGACACTATTCAAGAACCAGTGATCACCAAATAGTGTTGGTGGGAGAGGGTGATTTCTCTTTCTCTCTTTCGCTCGCCAAATCTTTACGGTCTCTCTCTTCCTCTCTTACCCTTTAGCTTTGTGTTCGTGCTTTTGGCTTGCGCAGCACGTTTGCATGATAAAGTTTGAATCTTGGCACGTGGGGATAGTGAGAAATGTATGAGGAATAGTTTATGCTTTGCTCTTTAAAATACAGTGTCTTTATGTGGTTCTTCTTTATATGTCAGATTTAATATTCATAAAGTAACCCTAATGCGTTTCTATTTTTGATATATGATATTATTGTTTTTACTTGGTTGTTTTGAAGACGATGGAAGATAGTTTCTTCTTGAAACGTTTTAAATTTCTTAACAATGTTGTGTAGCACTTTTGTGGCCTTTCTTGATATTGCATGATACCAAAAGCCTAGATGATAACAATGTTCAGCTTTTCTTGAACTTGAAAGAATTTTGCTAATGCATGTCCTGTTTTGGTGGAATTTTGAAAGAATTAACTTCTTTTCATGTTCTTGATTTTATTTTTCAATTAATTTGATATTTTTTTTATATAATTTTGATCTAATTTTTTTTAAGAGTATGCTTGTCTTTAGTTTTTTTCTTGTAATTTTCAGGATAAGTATAAATATTTGTTAATTTTTTTATCGGCTAAGTATAAATATTTGTTAATTTTTTTTATCGGCTGATCAAAATTATTTTCCTAGTCTCTCGTAAAATAATTATCTTAAAGTTTGAACTACGGTGTTTTATGAACTATTTTATCTTTCAATATAAATTGTCAACTCTTTTTAATCCAAACGCAAACTTGTTTATTATTTTACTAAATTGATATAAGATGTCTCTTTTGATTCTTGTTTTTCTTTTACTTATTATTCTTATTTGATTCTTGTTCTTATTTCTTCTTACTTCTTCTTGTTCTAATTCTTGTATTTGGTACTTTTTCTTTTTCTTGCTTCTTACTTTTTTTGTGTTCTTGTTTTTTTTTCTTTTTTTTTAGTTGTTTCTTTTTCTCGCTCTTCTTTTTTGTTTATTTTGGTTTTCTTATTCTTGTTTTTTTTTTGTTCTGGTTTCTTTTTGTTCTTACTTCTGTTCTTGTCTTTTTCTTCTTTGTGATTTTTAAATAATAGCAAGGAGTTTGTTTTACCAAACTGATGTCATTTATTTTTTTTACCAGTTTGGTAGGAGTCCAAATATGTTAGTCTCTTCTTTTAAAACAACTTAAAAAAAAATCAATATTCAATATATACTAAGTGAAATAAGTGAAAAAGATGTGTCGATTTTTTCTTAAGTTGTTTTAAAAGAAGAAACTAACACATTTAGACTCTTACCAAACTGATAATAAGCATAAGTGTGACATCAGATCTATTCATTCTGGACAGGTCGGTACAAAAACTCACTTTACCATTGCTATTTAAAATAAATAACGCTATTAAAGACTACATTTTTATTAATAAATTAAAACTTTATGCTATTAATTATTTTTTAAATATTTATTGTGAAATTAAATAAATTATCTTATTTGAAAATAGTATTTTTTAATTTTACAAAATAATAAAAAATCAATTAATAATTAATATCATGTATGTATAATCTTATTGGATTAAAAATAAATAAAATATAGTCTACCTTTATATAAAATGCTTAAGAGCATACATAGTCATTTGTCTGTTGTCTAGAAACCATCATTTATTTTCTCTTCATACAATTTCACTTAGTATTAGGAATGTAGGCAAACTTGTATGTGCAGCATTTACGAAATGGAAAGGGTTCATCACATCTATTGCCATCACTTCTCTTATTATAGTAATCAAGGTAATCTTTTCTATTGAAGTCAGCACACTCGATCTACTATCAACAGGCATTGTTCAGCAAGATTCTAAATGTTCCGTTGGTTAAAAAGTGTTGTAGTTTTATGACTGGCATGTATTTCACCATTGGCTCGAAGCATGCAATTTGTAGTGTAGAAGAATCCAAGCACAGGGATTTTATGCATCCTGTAAATTCATGAAGACAAAAAATGTGACATTAGGGTTCTTATGCATGCAATCACGTTGTCAAACTCCTTCCAGCTGTTACATTTCTTATGCATGTGACAAAGAATTATGCATGACAATTTCTTCCAGGTGTCAACTTCTACTGCTACTTGTTAGTTATTGCTACTTGGAAGGAGTTTGACAACGTGTTTGCATGCATAAGAACCCTAATGTCACATTCTTTGTCTTCATGAATTTATAGGATGCATAAAATCCTTGTGCTTGGATTCTTCAGTGCTACAAATTGCATGCTTCGAGCCAATGGTGAAATACATATCAGTCATAAAACTACAACACTTTTTAGCCAGTGGAACATTCAAAATCTTGCTGAACAATGCCTGTTGTAGATTGAGTGTGCTGACTTCAATAGAAAAGATTACCCTGATTACCATAATAAGAGAAGTGATGACAATAGATGTGATGAACCCTTTCCATTTCGTAAATGCTGCACATACAAGTTTGCCTACATTCCTAATACTAAGTGAGAGTGTATGAAGAGAAAACAAATGATAGTTTCTAGACAACAAACCACAAATTTTTAAATTTGTTTTTTTAATCTTTCCATTACATATATAACGTCGGTTTTTATAGAAAACTAACTTGATATTATTTGTCGTATTAACAAAATTACTATCACATTTTTGTTTAGGTCAATTTCTTGTCCAATACTATATTTTTTTTTGAATTTTATTGTTACTTAAATTTATTTTTCAATTCATATATTATTAATCCAAATTTTTAATATCTAAAAAAATTTAATTAATTTAAATTTCGTTCTTGATTAAAACTTTGACAATGGATATCACTAACATGTTTAGAAATTTACTTAATTTTCGTTCTCTATTTGTTTTGTGGATCTGATTTTGTCCATACAGATATAATTGTCTATAATTTATTACAAAATTGATTTTTGGACTGACGTTAAGTTATTTAAAATCAATTTTAACTTTGAAAGATTGAGTTTAAGAGTGTCTTTAGATTAAAGAAACTTGGAAAGGAATAATTATTCTTGTAAAAAACTTCAAATTGCTTTATGACAAAATATATTATTTAGATAAAAAAATTAAAATTAAAATTAAAATTTTTATAATTTTATGAAAGTAAATTGATTATTTAATTTTAAGTGTTATCTAAAATTAATAATTTGAAATATTTTATACTTTTAGAATCACGGTATTTTTTTTGTCCGTGTATCACTGATTTCACTTACATTCAGATAATTTTTGTCGGAGTATCACTATTTTTTATTTGCGTAAATTAAAAATTTTGTGTTGATTTTGAAAAGAGTTAGGTTTAAAAATTGTTAGAATTATTATTTTTTTGTTGATTAGGTCACTGTTATTTTATATTTAATATTAGTTAAGATTTTTAAGTTAATGTCAAAAAAGACTATTTTTAACGGATCTAAATTAGAATTTTCTTTTTAAGCTATTATGATTATTGTTTCCTTTGATAAATATAGTGATTATTTTTTTATTATCAACTATTAGAATCATTTTTTTAGCGTTAATAAGAAAAATTATCAACTTAGATTAAGAACAATTGTTTTATTCTAATATTAACTGGAAGAATCTTTTAACTGCCATTTATTAAAAAATTAAAAATTTCTTTTTCAAATAACACAACTATAAAAATAATATTAATTAATATCAATGTAAATAATTATGATCAACCTTAAAATAAATAATTCCATATCTTGACAAATTATGATTAAAAAATAAAATAAAAATTTGATTAAAAATATCTTTAATATTAATATTTTTAAGTTATTAACAATTGATGATAATTCAAATATTTTATCTAAATGTAAAAATTAAAATTTAATAAATTTAAATTATCATATTGAAGAAAATATTTTAAAAAAATAATTTAAATAATATAAAATTTAATATTTAAATATCTAAGAAACTATAAAAAAATTTAGAATATCAATTCAAATTTAATATTTAAATATCTAAAAGATTATGAAATTCTTGTGGGATTAATTATTTTGTGGACATACATAAATTAGTAATTTCTCTAGATTAACTTATTTGCCAAAATATTATGTAGCCATTATTATTATTATTTATTTGATTGTTATTATTTATTTGGTTACATAAAATAATATTGTTTATA
>Ga0099825_1007928_pt1 | contig 12759 bp, 8 predicted proteins | sample SiratroredBW_FD_76838 | JGI IMG/M metagenome (GOLD analysis project Ga0099825, IMG submission 76838) | Root nodule microbial communities of legume samples collected from California, USA - Siratro red BW | ecosystem: Host-associated > Plants > Roots > Nodule | place: USA: California | collected...
AAAAATTTATTCTTATATCTAAAAATAAAACTATATATAAATATATATATATATATATATATATATATATATATATATATATATATATATATATATATCAACAAATTCAATTTCAATGTAATTCCTAATCTTTACACAGTAACTATTATATTTACAATAATTTATAATTACTTTACTGCATGTAATTAATTCAAACAAACAAAAATCATAACCAAGCTAGTTACTTGAGTGAAATATAATTTATTAAGCGAATATTTAATATATAAATTATCTTAATTGTTTTTGAGTTTATTTTCACATGAATTCATAGTCAATTAAGTGAATTATCACACACAATCTGCTGAGGGATTATAAATTGGTTTGATGAATTAAACATACATAATTCTCAAGTCTTGGGTTTATGTTAGCTGGAAAAAATTTAAATTCATTGGGTTGCTTCTCCCAATTTCAGAGTGGACAAATTGTATAAAACAAACCTTGACTCTTAAGTTCTAATTTGTTGATTGAATGTCTGTCTGTAGAATTAACAGTTTTACAAAATTTTCTATAATTAGTTTCAATATATATATATCGAGTGACAAGGAGTAATTTGAAATATCAGAAAATTCATAAAACAAAATAAAATTAATTTATTTTAGTTCTCCTTACATTTATACCACCGGAGGGTGTCAAGTGATGGTGAAAGAAATAAAAGTTAGAGTTAGATTTTAAAAAAATAAAATAGAGGCGAGAGGTATAAAAAGAAATGCAAACTCTTATATGCTTTAAGCTTTAAGAAAAAGGAAAAAGAAAAAGAAAAAATGAGATTAAATTTCAGATAATGACTATACAATCAACGTAGGTATTAAAAGTGTAATTTAATATGTAGTTAAATCAATAAATAAACAAAAAAACTCAAAGACAAAAATTATAACTGTTTTTAGCTCCATAAATGAGTTTTGATTTTGATTGATATATTTTTTTCATTTCTTTAATGTTCACAAGTATTACTTTAATTTTTTAACAAAGTATACTTTTTTTATTTTAGTTCCTATAAAACAATTTCTTATTTTAGTTTTTATCCTTTCAAATATATTTTAGACATCTTAAATCTATTTTTAATAGCATGATCTGTTAATACTGTATCATATAACATTAGTAAACACAGTTTAGAAAAGTGTTTTGAATTTTCGTTTAATACCATAAAATAATCACATAATACCAAAATAAAACCACAATAAATTTTAATTTTAAAAGAGTTCAAACTTAAAAAAAAAAATCCTAACCATGATTAAAACACTCTTGTTTTAGAGAAATAAAAAATATATTTAATGTATGCAAAGTGCGGATGCTTGGACTTGGAGGTAGTTGGAGGACTATGCACGTATCTAACCCCTTCATTCCAGCTACCACCCCAAATCATCGTCCTATACACAAATCCATTAGGTCAAAAAGTTAAGTAAACCAAATAATTAAGTATTTAAAACAACTAAGACAAAAATTATCTTAAATAACTATTCAACTAAATCTAAATTTTAACAATAAAATTACTGAATAACCCATTATGAATACTAAATATTATTATTAGTATATTTAGACGGAATGTCTTCCGCATAAAAAAATAATAAAATAAAATTGCAATGGAAGTAGGTGTTCCCAGTAAATTAATAACTATTATTGTGGCATCTCTATCTATAAAACAAAACACGCTCTTGCTCACGGTTCAGTGTCTCTTTCGAAGTGTTGGAAATATTGACTTAAGTTTGAGCAGTGCTGTTTCATAGCACCGTCACCATTTTCCTACAATGGCTCTGCTAAAATCCTTCGTTGAGGTTCATCCAGATTCTCACTTTCCAATACACAACCTTCCGTACGGAGTCTTCAAGCCCCAACCCTCTTCGTCTCCTCGCCCCGGCGTCGCCATCGGCGACTACGTCCTTGACCTCTCTGAAATCGCTTCCGCCGGCCTCTTCGACGGTCCTTTCCTCCGAAACTCCGATTGCTTCCTCCAGGTAACTTTCTCAACTTCAATCTGCCTTTCACTTGTTCCACCTACTAAGGCCATGTTTGGATTGAAGTTTAGGAAGTGTTTATATGTGAATTTTAATGCAGTTTAATGAATATAGTATACCGGATAAAAAAAAAGGAAAAAGTTGCTTCCAGAGGAAAGAATCTTTTGTTTGCTCTGAACTTTAGTTCAAACATGCAGTGATGACGTGTACAAGTTGGGATCTCCAACAACACGAGATGAGAAAGAAAAGTTTGTTGTTTCAGTAGTGCAATTGCTTTGGAGTTGCTCTGACTGTGCTAGCTAAAGATGCAATAACCAATCTGAGTAACTTCAAAGTTTTGTTTTCAAAAAGAAGGAAGAGTGTAGCTTAATTTTAGCCTAAGATGTCGTAGTTTATGGACTTGTCACAATCTTTTGGTTTCCCGGTGAAACTGAAAGGACGGAAATAATGTACCTTAATATTTGGATGAAAGTTTTTACTCTCTCTCTCTTACATCTTTTTGTGAAACATGCAACATTGTATTTATTTATTTTAATATAAGGTTTTACGATATCGTGTCGTGAGTGTGGTTTATGAGAATTGTTTGGTAAATGATAACCTCTCGTTTAACTGATTATTTGTGTGACAGCCTAATCTAAATAAGTTTGTATCCCTTGGAAGGCCGGCCTGGAAGGAAGCTCGTGCCACTCTTCAAAAGCTTTTATCAGGTATGTGCAACCTCAGTTGTTTCGGTCTAATTGTTTGAGGGCTTGTTTGAAAATTTTTGCTCTTTTGTTTTGAAAACTGTTTCCAAATCAAGGATTTTAAAAGCTGAAAAACAGAATTCATGGGAGATATTTTCTCATTCTCTAGCTCAGATGGTTTCTATTCAAGTGCTCGAAGGAGAAATTTTTGGGAAACACAAATGTGTTCACGAGACGAACACTTTCAAATGTCCTGAAGGGACAAACAAATTATAGAAAACATTGTTAAAAGCTGTAAACAAACAAGGCCTAATTGTTCACTGTTCTTTGCTTCTTTTTGCTTTACACTATACTGCTTATTAAGGTGTACATGCATGCCGAAGTTTGTATGAGCTGCAAAGGTTGGTTCTTATGCGAATTCGGTTGTTTTTTAATGCAGCAACGGAGCCAACCTTGAGGGACAACACGGAATTGAGGCAGAAGGCACTTGTGCCTTTGGTAACGTTCATTGGCATTCTTGATTTATTTTAAAATGGTTGTGTTTGATTTTGTCACTTCTTTAATGCTTGTAATTTCTGGATTTTCAGAGTAGCGTGGAGTTGCTTCTCCCTGTTGTTGTTGGGGACTATACTGATTTCTTTACATCTCTGCATCACACTAAAAATTGTGGGCTCATATTTCGTGGACCACAGACTCCTGTTCTAGATAATTGGTGTGTTGATTTAAAAGGCTTTACAAATTAACTTGAGTAATTTTTTCCCTGTAAATAAAAGGTTAAACATGTTTCACAGGTATCGCCTGCCTATTGCGTACCATGGACGGGCATCTTCTGTTGTTATTTCTGGAACAGATATCGTTCGACCAAGGTGATAAGTTTTGACACTAGCTGCAAATTTTTCTGGTCATCAGATTGTGTGCTTGCTTAAGCAGCCTTTTTGAATCTTTTGGTTTTTGCAAGTCTTATGGTTGTGAACATAAGAATAAATATAGCATCGATGTTTGATTGCTTAAGGTAGGAACCTTTGTAAGACATGCCTATGGCTCTAGCTATATAGTCAACTGTGGAAGGGATATGGTTTCTATTGTCAATCTTCATGTGTTGTGTATTCATGAAAACATAAATATTCTATGACAGCACCAGGCTCTAGCTCCTTTTGTAGACATTATATATTTAATTTCTCTGCATTCTATCTGACTATGTCATGCTGCTTTGTGCTTTCCAGAGGTCAAGCTCATCCATCTGGCGGCTCTAAACCCTACTTTGGACCTTCATTAAAGCTAGACTTTGAGTTGGAAATGGTTAGCTTGTTGTTTACACATATTTTCTGTGGCTATTTACTGACTAAAAAGCATATTTAAAGTTCTATTTTAAAACTGTAAAACTCAAGATGAAAACATAGTGCCATTTTCTTCTTTGTATATAGTTTTTCTAAATAAATTACCATGGTACTGCATTGTTTTTCATTCGTTTCATTTTAGATTAAAATTTTTATTTTTTGCAGGCTACTATTGTTGGACCTGGAAATGAATTGGGAAAACCAGTGGACATTAACAACGCTGAAGATCACATCTTTGGACTTGTTCTAATGAACGACTGGAGTGGTAGTTTTCCAATTCAATATTTTTTTTATGTTACCTTGCCCTGCCCAATAATTGGTGCTTCAATGATTTATATTTGGCAGCTCGAGATATTCAGGCATATGAATATATTCCTCTTGGTCCTTTTCTTGGAAAGAGTTTTGGTAAGATGTTACAAATAATTACTTAATATCCTTTAAGTCCTACTATTTGAAAAAAGCTAGGCATTTGGACTTGTGCAGTACATTCAATGCGGATGATTCCACATACCATTTGCTCTAGATAGTAACTATCACCTTTTAGCTGTTATTTTTGAGTTAACCTTCCTTCATGGTTCTAACTAAAATTATACAGGTACAACAATATCTCCTTGGATTGTGACCTTGGAAGCATTAGAACCTTTTGCTTCCCAAGCCCCAAAACAGGTATCCAGTTTCTTTCTTTTAATACCGACGCTGTAGGACTTTGTAATTTGGTTTTTCATGTCTGATGCTCAAATTAACCATGACATACTATTTAATCTATCCATTAAATGCAGGATCCTCCTCCACCTCCATATTTGACGGAGGAAGTGTCCAAAAGCTATGATATTTCCCTAGAGGTATTTCAAAGCACCGTTACTATGTGCCTGCATGTACTTAGTGTTACTTCCTCTTGTTCTCTGATTAATTATATTTCTTCATGGTCCTTGTGTTCTACTGTAGTTGAAGTAGGAATTGTTTTTCTTTATGATTCTTTTTCCAAGACGATATACGATAAGAACTTTGGAAGAACTATTCCACAAACTAGCAAAAATGCTAGCGGTCGTAGTTGGAGAGTCCAAAACCTTGTCAACTCCAGACTAGAATCCATACTTGCATGGGACTCAAATCCCATATTGTGCAGTTGAATCCTAACAGTATTCAGTTGATTTTTTTTGGATTATTTCGCTAATCATACAATTGTTTTTTGCTTTAAGGCTCACATAAAACCTGCTGGACATGAAGATTCAGGTGTGGTGACACGAAGTAATCTAAAGCACATGTGAGGAATTTCTCTTCAACTAAAATTGATATTTCAGTTATTTAATTATTTCTCTCTCTCTCTCTCTCTCTCTCTCTCTCTATATATATATATATATATATATATGTATGTATGTATGTATATATGTATGTATACACACACACACACATATCATAGCTAGGAAGGGAATTGCAATAGCATTGTTGATTTGAAAGGAGGTGTATTACATGGGACTTATTAGTATTATTTTGTGCATAGCTTTAAGTGTGTTTAGTGATATTTCTCGTTTGAATACTGCACAAGTAATCTCTCTTACATCTTTTCATTCTATCTATGTGATAGTTGCTTGCCTCTTGCCTATTAGAAAATGTTATACTTTTTGAAGCAGTTATACACAATACAAATATTCACTAATTGTATCTCTTTGTAGATATTGGACATTGACCCAGCAACTTGCTCACCATACAATTAATGGTTGCAACCTCAGGCCAGGCGATCTCCTTGGAACTGGGACAGTTAGTGGTCCTGTAAGATTCTAGACTTTACACAGTCTAACTTTTTTGTTCCAGTTTTTTTCTTTCTCTTTGAAGGAGTTGTTCCTTTTCAATTGATCAACTAATCCAGTTAAAATATGTGCTTTTCACTGCAGGAGTCAGAGTCCCGTGGATGTTTGCTAGAGTTAACATGGAATGGACAAAATGCACTGTCTGTAAATGGTGTAGACCGGAAATTTCTTGAAGATGGAGATGAAGTAATCTTAACTGGATATTGCAAGGTTACAATCAATCATATTTTGAACACCTCTGTTTTGTGAAAGTGCTATTGTCTTTCCAATTTTTCATGACAAAATTTCTTAGTTTTCAACTCCTTAACTGTTGAAATTCGATAAGAACAAGGATTAATACAGTTGGAAGATAGTTTGAATTCTTTGAGCATGGTAACAGGGGCTGAATTCCCTGACTTTGTGTAAGGAGAAGACTTTGTTGAGGTAAAAGCCACTTTAGTGATCTCTGTTTGTAGGGAACTAGTCTCATGACTTCTGGCTGTGGAAAATACCTTGCTTTTAGCAGAAAAGATTCAAATTAAATGGATTTCAAACCTAGGATTATGCTGGTTTTGTTAGTTAATATTTGCTAGTTGTTAATACTAGTTTTAGTGCTATTTAGTTAGTTGATATCTGTTAGGTTTTTGGGTGGAGATTGAGAAGAATCAGGGCAGATTGCCTATAAATTTGAGGGTAGGTTCAGAGATAGATCATCTTGTCATTTGTGGGAAGATTGGGACCTTTAGGCATTGGGAGGTCCGAGGTGCAGTCCCTTGAAGAAGTTCTGCAGTGCTGTAGTTAGGGAATATTTTCCTTACTCACCAGATTTGTATGAACTGGTATGTTAGTTGTGGGTATCGAATCTTGATGATTCTAGAGTTAGGTGGAGAGCAAACGTATTGGTATCTGGTGCTCGATCCAGGTTGAGCAATATTTTGGAGCAATTGAACATGTTCCTGAATAAGCTAGTGAGACTTTGATCCAGGAGAAGCTATTAGCATTGAAAGCTCTGAGAAGTGATGCTGGTGACTAACTAGGAAATGACGCCACCGAAAAGCAGCATGGTGAACCTTTTTGAAGGTGCAGCTAAAAAGATTAGAATGAGAGTATGATTTTGACCAACTATTTTTGGTATGGGAACAGGAACTAGAACTATGGGAGCCAGAAATAGACATGAAGATGAAGATATTGAGGGAAAAAATAAAGATGCATCATGCGGGAGAAGAAACAAACCTTTGTACCAGAACCGGAAAAAAATTGTGATAAACTAAATTCAAGAACGGAGAAAGAAGCATTAGTGATGAAGCAAAAGAAACACAGAACATCAAACTCTTATAATGGCAGGAGTGGGTTTTGATTTGTGGAGGACAGAACATGGGTTGTGACAATAGTTGTTTTGGGTAAGAAGATGGAGAAGCAAATGGAGATTCATCCTGATAAGAAAATGGATGTAAGAATTGAGAAGAAACCATCCCTGGGGAAACCATGGTGGAACAGAGAGGGGAAGAACACAAAACAACTGAGAAGGTTTCGAGAAGCAAGATAGTCAAGCCACCCTACGCAACAGGGCATTAGAGAAAAATGTAGGTATATCAGAAGTGGACTTTAAGCCTAACTTTGTATTCACTTATAAACTATTGAAAGGTCTCATCTCTAGTCAATGTGGGATCTCCAACATATCCCCACCTATTTATAAACTATTAAAGGGTCTTATTTCTAGTCGATGTGGGATCTCCAATAAAGCATTCACATGTTTGTGTCTGATCCTCTCGCAACACATATATAAGCTACACTCCAAAACTTGAGATAGACTATGTGAGACTTACTCTCCATCTACAAATACCTGCTGAAAAAGCTATGCCTACTAAAGAGGGTGATCATTAAGATGAGCTATAAGCTACCATCTCAAATTTTATCTTTCAATCAATTGGAATGAAGTTGTCCAACAAATATATAAGCTGCACTTAAAGACTTGAGGCAGGTGATGTGGGACTTCTTAACAATTCATATCTGTTAGTTTATTGTTCTGAGATGGAGAAGAATTAAGGCAGATCACCTATATATAAACTTGAGGTGGTGTGGGACTTCTTAACAATTCATATCTGTTAGTTTATTGTTCTGAGATGAAGAAGAATTAAGGCGGATCACCTATATATAAACTTGAGGGGGAGGTTGAGAGAGAGAGATGAGTTGTCACTTGTGAGGGATTAGGGCCTTTGGGCATTGGGAGGGGCAGACCCGCGATATTCTACACTGCTACAGTTGGGGAAGAATTGCCCTACTCTATCAATAAAATACCGGGTTTCTATCATAGTGTAACAGACCCCAACAGCAGAGAGGGTGATGGGCAATATAAGAAAATCACTCCTTTCCAATATACGTACAGGAGAGGAAATAAAATAACAGAATGAGGAGAGTGGGAGCTGCTTTGTCAAGAGTTAGTTAGGGGAATGAGAAATATAAATAGGAAAATAAAATGTTTTAGAGGGGAGGAAAAGTATGGGGTGAAAAACAAAATAGTGGAGAGAACTTGGCCTCTCGAAAGCCAAGCTTTATTTCCTGTTATTGTTTACAGATATTTGCCTTTACAAATACAGTTCTTCACTGATTTGGGAATTATCACTCTGATACTCCCTTATATGTGAATTTTCTACATTCTCTTATCTCTGCCTATATTTTATTATTGTTCTCTGTGCATATGTGCGTAAAATCTTACACATAGCATATGGGACAAGGAAAACTTACAAGGAAAACTTACACATGTCTGATTACTTGTGCTGCTATACCTGAATTACTGCAGCAGTCCTGTGAATTTAATTAGTTGTTTGGCATATTCCCTGGGGAGAATGTCAGTTTCCCCTTTTCTCCATTTTCTATATTGGTATATATTGTTCTCACATATGGCAAATATAAGCGTTTCCGGATTCCAATATTAATCAGCTTGGTTTTTAAGAATGTTATTTTGACAAGAAGTTCTTGAACAGTTGTATTTTTGTTTACAGATCTATAAATGAAGAGTCAATAGGTAAGCACTTGAACAATTGGGTTTGCTAAATTGATTTTGATTAAGAACGAACTTGGAATGAAATGATATAAGCTTGGAAACTCTTCAAAAATGCTTTATTCTATGCAAAAGCTACGTAGTTGCTTCTACTAGAATCAAAGTTGGCTGTTTTTCCCATTTGAAACATTTACCAAACATTTTTCTAAATATGTTGAAAATTGCTTCGAAGCTGGTTTGAGCTTTGGTTGGGTGTTCAAATGCACATATTAGGATATCAATTCAGAATTATGGATCAACGAAAAAGTGAATCGGGCTCTGCAGGGTACTGGATGAACAATTGTTTTTGAAGACAAAATCCTGCGAGTGTGTAGGGGATTTCTTTTCTTTTTGAATTTTTGACAAAGTGAGTGCAGCATACCTCTAAATTAGATTGCTGAGATTGTTTAAAATGGCGTGCCATACTTATTTTTGTTTATAGCTGAGTCATGTTAGTCACTTTTACGATGATCACATTGAAAGTTTTGTTTTATATTCATTAAGCAGTTCTTGATCATTTTTATTTTAAGTCTTTATAGCAAGATAGCATATTTATGAGCTGTAAAACTTGAATATTATTTATGTGAAAATCTAAAATTCTTTCTCTGCAGGGAAGAGATTGCACTATTGGGTTTGGTACCTGCTCGGGCAAGATTGTTCCCGCAGCTCCCTGAGGGCACTATCATTTCTGTCTTTTCCACTTGTGGAAGGTGTTGTACAATCAGCAACAGGGTTACTTTCCGCAGTTGTTATTTTCGTTTGTAACGTACTAGGCACATAATTAAATAATGTTTGCCTGAATTTTTTTTATATGCATACCAACTTAACACAACATATGCTCACATTCACTAAAAATAACAATTAGCATTAATAATGAAAAATGAAAATGGGTAATAATGAGCATGACTGTTGTTCAATTCTTGTTAGAGAAATTAAGAAAGGTAATAATTTGTTTAATTTAATAAAAAGTATGAGATTTTTTACTTTTATTTTTCATTTTTTAAATTGAAGATTAAGTGAAGAGGAAGGGTACAAATGATAAAATAATAATTAATATTTTTTTTTCATTTTGAAAATTAGTTAAATAGTGAAAAAAATAATATTGATTTGAATTTTGGAAACTATAGATTATTAGAAATAAACAAATAAAAAATGCGACAATTTAAAATATGAAATAACTAGTTATTATTTGTTGCATATTTTATAAGAGTGTGTTTGGATTACAAAGTTGATTTGATACGAAAGTATGTAAAAAATTGAATTGTTTGGATTAAGATAAAGATGATAAGATTTGAGAAAAAAGTTTATAAAAATTTGTAAATGATATGATAAGTATAATAATTATTTTAATATATAAAATTATAATTTTTTTATAATTAAAAATAAAACATAAGTTATTTATTTAATATAATTAATAATATTTTTAATAAATTTATGAAAATATTAAATTAATAATTATTTTTAAAATAAATTTAATTTATTATAAAATATATTAATTTATTGATTACAAAGATGAATTTTTTAAAATATAAAATTAAATCTTTTAAAATAATTTTAATAATAAATATAAATATAATTATTTATTTCATAATAATAAAATAATAATTATTATATAATTTATTTTCATTTTAAATATTTTAAAATTATAATTATATTTATATTATTATTAATTATTTTCCTAATAATATCATATAATATTTTTATTATAAAATCTATATAATATAATATTATTTATTTTTAAATATTATTTATTATATATATATATATATATATATATATTATACAAAATATTTTATATATTTATATATATAATCGACTATGTTAAAAATGTAATCAATTATATATACATTTTATAAATCTTATATATATGATCGATTACGTTAAAAACATAATCAATTATATATATTTTTATGATTATTTATATTAAAAAATTATTTTATTAACTATTTTAAATTTTATAGTAAATTTAATTATTTTATATTTTTAATTATTATTATTTTAAAATAAAAATATAAAATTTAGCTATAGTTGAATTAAAATTTTTTATTGAAAAATATTTTTTTGTTCAAATAAGAAAGAAGAAAGTTTGAAAAGATTTTTTTTCTTATTTTTCGTATTTTATGGTATCCTCTTTTTAACTTCATTCTCCTTTTTCGTGTTTGGTTTGGTGTGTTTTTGTTGTTGGAAACAAATACACCATAAGTGTTTATTTTTTAAATTATAATTAATTACTTTTGAAGTTTTCGCTACATTTTTTAAGAATATGATGCAGGTAAAAAAAGGATATGTGATCAAATTTGAAGGACATCTACATCAGAGATCTTTACTTTGTAAGACTACTTAAATTGTAACACGTTAATAAAAAAGTTAAAGTAGTTAATTATGTTACGATGATTTTGCTTAAAAATTTTAAGAACATTGTTTTCGAAAATGTTTATTTTAATTATTTTTAGCTAGTTTTATTATTATAATTTTAAACATTTTAATTTTTAATTTTATATTTTTAAAATATTTTTTTGATATTTTGTAATCTTGAAAGTTTTTGTCCTTTTAATTAAAATATTAAACACACTAAAACATAAATTAACATGTTGAAATTTTAAAAACTTAATGTATTAAAAAAAATAAAAACATCAAAATATATAATATTTGTGGTTCCTTGTATATTCGATGATATAAATTTGTATGATGAAAGTTTAGCTTTAAATTTTCTCGAAGAATTTTATTCTAACTAATAGAATGGAAAAAGAGAAACACTTGAGTGAATTAAATTTAAATATTGTTATAATTTTTATTGACAAACTAGGCTATAAATGCTAACAACTTCTGAGATTCATCTCACTCCTAGCAACTATAGTGTGAATTAAACCTTCACAAATGACCATATAATCCATTCTTAAATCATATCATGCTTACACTTTTAACCTTGCTACCATAGGTTCCTCCACAAAATCCTTAATTTTTATAGGACAAAATAACTCAACATGTCATAAAATTAGTCAAAATAACTAATAAATTCCTAATTATTTATAATTAATAAGAGCACAAGACATTCATCACCAATAAACCTTTAAGAAACTCATCTGAAATATTATAATACTACTTTCAACTCAAGAGTCAAATTTAAATTCCTAAGAGTAGCCTCACATCTTTAAAATATCATTACTACATAATTTGCTTGTTCTTCAAAATTCGTTCCTAATCTATTAACATATACTTAACCATTGGGGATACTTATCACCTACAACATGATATAAACAATAATTATATCAAAAGATAAATATTATTCTTACCGTACCAAAACAATATTAAGTGATTTCAAACAAATTATTTTTTAACCTTGGTCTATAGTTTCATTCTATAACAAAATTCAACTCAATTGTTCGAATATGCGAAAATTAAATTTAAATCCTTAACATTTATAATTCTCTATTGCCACATAATATATAAAAAATTCACTATTTTTTATTTAAAATGATAAAATTTAAGTCTAGGTTTTGAGTGAATCTTATTTTATTTATTTACTCAGAAAATAAAGATTTGAATGTATGCAGGAAAAATAGTGATAGGGGTTTGAATTTAAACCTGAATATGAAGAAAGAGGTGTAGGTTGGCCAAAAAGCAAGTGGGGTCATGCGCCATCATTATCATCATCATTCATGGCGCCAACACCATAAAACTTCATTTAATTTTTGCTTTATTTTCCAATCCTTTTTCTGACTCACTGTATCCAATGCGCCACTGTGAAATTCCCCCTTTCCCATGAAACCCTCTTCTCAATCAGATTCCTTCTCCTCCTACTCCGCTTCCACCACACTCACCTACACCTACCACTATGACCACACTCCACCACCACCGCCCAATTCCACTCCTCAACCATCCCCAGCCGCCGCCGCAGCCATCATCCAATCCGCCTACCGC
>Ga0099825_1007930_pt1 | contig 12756 bp, 7 predicted proteins | sample SiratroredBW_FD_76838 | JGI IMG/M metagenome (GOLD analysis project Ga0099825, IMG submission 76838) | Root nodule microbial communities of legume samples collected from California, USA - Siratro red BW | ecosystem: Host-associated > Plants > Roots > Nodule | place: USA: California | collected...
ACACACACAATACGCATTCTATAAAACTAACTTTTCAATCTTCAAGAGTTTTTAAATATAGATTCATCAAATATTGCAACACCAACAACTTCAACAATCTAATTGAGTGTGTGTTTGAATGAAAGAACTTGCACTGAAATAACTTGCACCAATACACAGGAGAAAAAATATAAAAATACAGAAAAAAAATAGAGAAATATAGAAACAATAAACAATAGTGTCAATATATATAACATAACACATCTATTAGTTAAAATGTATAATGAAATCAGGTTAAAGAGATAAAGCAAACAATTAAACACAGTCAATATTATTTCTATCCTCATAACTACTTCAAATATGATAGAAATCAAATGCAGTTAAATATTACAAATCATATAATCTAAAGAAACATGAAAAACAACAACACATGATTAAATCAAAGCCCAATTATACCTAACAAACTTGAGTTTATAAATCTGATCTTGAACCATTTCTATTTGATAATCCAAGAATTTGAATCTTGTAGCACATAACTCATAGTGATTATCTTTGGTCAATTGTCATAGTGTTTATCCTTGTCAATAACAACTTCTCAAAAGATATCAATAGGATCAACCGATGGATGTAAGAAATCAATGCATTAACAACAATACAAGTGTCTTGACCAACTTTATTGTTCTTGGGACCAGCTTCATCAACATTTTCATTTGTTGGTGCAGTAAAATCATCCTCATCATCTTTGCTCACTCAATGATCATCCACTTTGGTAAAACCCATCTCATGAAGTGTCACATTATCATGTGTGCCTTTAATAATCTTAAATGCTTCTCCTCGAGATTTACTCTAAAGTAATCAAAAACTTAGAATTCAAAATAGTTTAGGGAAACATGGAATTTGATAACCTTTTGGACTTTAGCATGTGATCCTTGATGACATAATCCAATTCACCTTAATTGTGATACACATGTAATACATTAAAATTAAATCCTCTTCATTTAACATGGCATAATTACTCCCTTAGTTGTAATATGCCAAACAACAATGAAGGCTAACAATCTTTCTTCTAGCCTAAGTTCTTTAACATGAAAACCTTTGATTGAAGCAAAAGATTTCTTCCAACAAATTTTAAAATATTAAAATTTGTTGAAAAGTCTTAGGGCTCGATATTACCTTTACTTACTTGCACTACTTGACTCTATAAATTTCTTTCCATATTTCAAGAGTTATTTCAAGATCAACACCTTTAACTTGAGACCTCAAAATAGAACCTTCAAAGGTTAGGTTGGTGAAAAATACCTTCACACTATTAAAGTAAATGTGACCAGTCAACTCCAAAAAGGTTAAAACTTTTGATGTTGCAACCATAGATAGTTCAAAACTTTAAGTATATTGATTTGTTATATGCTCATCTCTTGCATAAAATGTCCATATTTTCTTCATTCCCAGAAAAAAAAAAGTTTCAAACTGTCAAACCCTTGAACCATGAAAAGTAGGTGGAGAAACTAGAGTGGGGTTGAGGGTTTGTCAATAAGTGAAGATCTTCTCCTATTTGATTTGGTTCATTTGGATTCCTTTTTTGAGAAGTGTTTGAAGAGGACATGTTGAATCAAGATTGCTGAAGGAATATGCAATTATGTCTAAATACAGAATGCTCATGCAATTTCAAAATTTAATTGAATTTAAAAGACAAAAAGTCAGTCTTTAATCAATGTAGGAACAATTAGCTCTAGAAGGAGTTGAATGGAGTTTGAACTCAATTTTTTGCAAACAAAACCATCAAGTAAGATCGTCTAAGGTAAGTATAAGCACAAATAAAACAAATTTATATTAGTTTACCCTAATATCTTAGGCTACGTCTAGTTCTCTCTTGAACAAACCGTTCAAGAGGTTCCACTATTCATTGGACGATTACAACAAGTATAAATCTCTACAAGTTACAACGAGTACACAAACATCCCTAGGTTACGAGTAAACAAACAAACTTTTCCAGGTTACAACGAGTACACAAACCTCTCTAGGTTATCCGAATACACAAACTTCTTCAAGTTATACCAGTCACAATCTTCCTCTTAGATCAAGACCACTCAAGATTAAAAGAAACACTCAAAATAGAGAACAATGAAAGATCACTAGGGTTTACTTTACAATGGTAAAAAACTACATAATTTTCTCACAGCCCAAAAATCTAAATGTTCTCAATAATAAATTCATAATAAACACTCAAATATTTAGTAAATTCTTCAATGTATTGTATTATATGATGTATTTCTCTTTTTACTTCTTGTTTTCTTCAACTTTAAATTGTTCCTCCATATATAATTTTGTAAAAACTAGCTATTGGATGTTTGAAAGGGAAAAATCTTAACCATATGAAACTAGTATTGAAAGAACAACTTTTATTCTTGATTTTGTATTAGAAGTGACTTTATCTACATATAGAAACAATTTAAACAACACAAGATGTCTTTAATTTGAAAGAGGTAATCATGTTTAAATATTTTATAATAATTTCCATTATAAACAAATTTAAATATTAAAGCACAGTATGTTATAAAATCTTGTATTTTTCAGATTTAGAAACAAATCAAATCAAAATTGTGTGCAACAAAATTATTTTAAAATGTTTTTATATTTAGTTATAGCAACATACCAATCCAATCTCAATTTCAAAAGTTTATGCAAATATATATATCTAAATAAAATACACTGTATCAAATTATTTTATTGTAAGTAAAGCTTCCTAAAACCATAGATTAAGATACAAAGAATAATCTGATCTCATAATACAATTAAAAACATATTTTAAAACAAATTTAAAACATTTATTATTTTTATATTTATTTATTTTAACTTTTTTTCTTTTTATTTTAATAAAAAATGAATATAATAAAATAATAGTAAATCATCAAATACAAACACAATAGTATTGATATTATGGAAACTTTATTAAATGATGATTAGATCATCCAAAATTTTTGTAGCAGTTAAAGTAATGAAACTGGAAGTGTAGTGAGGAGCCTTATCCGCTCCTGTGTCTTCTGCTCTGCTCGTGGGCAAATCATCCAAAGGATTGGCATTCAAAGTTCTTCTTTTGCGAATCCAACTTCCAAAATCTCCACTTCACATAATGCTTTCGAATTCAATGTTCATTGCTTCTTCACTGTTTTCACCATCACCTTCCACCCTCTTTGCTTCCCACAACATTAGTTTTCAAAACCATCTCAAAACAAAGCCACGCATTTCTCCACAGAAACCCCTTTTTCCTGCACCACTTGAATTTGGGTTCTAAAAGGGCCCTTTTTTCGGTTAGCTTCTTCAACGCTCGAGACAAGGCACTCTGCTTTCTTACCCTTTTTCTGTTTTCCATTTTTTTTTCCTATGCAATTACTTTCGCGGAATTTCAGTTTATAAATTTTCGTGGGAATTGTTGTTTGATGCGTTTTAATTTCCGCGCATGATGAGTAAAAGGTGTTTATGACTTTCTATGCGATTTGTAACCAGCTAAAAAAATGAAGACTTTTTTTTTTTATTATTATGGGGTGATTGGTTTTCCAGTTTATTCAATACTAAATATACATTTACTATGATGATATGATTCCCTTTGCATGATTGAATGTGAGTGCGTTTCAAGACACCTATGAGTAATAGGTCTTTATCTTTTTGTTTTGTTTACAATAATATATAAAATAATTTAGTTTCACACATTGTTTATGAAGATTTTTGCACTGTCGATCAATTATGAATCTCTCAAATGTAAATTTTAGTAATTATTACATAGGTCAGTAATCTTACCATGCATGACAGTTTACTATTGTTGATTGATAATGTAAGCAACTTTTGTGTTATCAGTACATTCTAATCAAATTCTTTATAAAAATTGTCTAAATTACTTGTATTGTTCTTTTTATTTGTCTGTTTTTCAGGAATCGGGATTGGAATGGCCTATTATGAGGCGATGGGAGGTGCCTTGGGAATGGCAAACAGTTTCATTGACCTCTCTTGCTTGTGGATTGGGGTGTGTTTGAATAGCTGTTACGATTTCGTATCAAACTTGAAATAATGTAAATCTACTGAGAAGATGTCATCTGTGGACTTCTTACCTATACTTTCAATTGGTTTACATGTTATAATTTATTTCTATGTTATTGTTTGTGGTGTGTGTTGTTGGGCCATTAATTTATTCCCAGGCAGTTTTGTGCTGACAGGTTTGACTGAAGCAATTGCTCTCCCATATCTTGGGATCAAACCTGATGTGGTAAGTTTAGATGTCAAGGCAGAGATACTTTTGTTAGATCAGGGGTATGCTATTCCTTTGGACTCTCTTACCTTCGTAATTCTTGAAGTTGGTTGGTAAATTTTTGAACTACTTCCACTTTTTTGCTTCTGACTTATTTTGGATGAGTCATTTATTTGCTAAGAAGATGTGAAGCTACATTCTATTTAGCAAGATCACACGATGCTCCTGGAAGTGAGTGATACGCATTAGGTTGTTAGGTTTTCATACTTTGATTACTTTTAGCTCAAAACTTGGATCCTTGTGAAATGTTTGAATGCTTACTTTGTAACGTTTGTATTTATTGAATTTTAGAGGGGGAGATTTAAAAAGGGAGAGAAGGTTCTGCATATAATCTACATATATAGGTTCTTGATAGACTAAGGGGACGTTTAGTAGGAGGGAAATTTCTTCATACCAGAGAATGGATTAATGAGTAATATGGTAATTTTTTCATTAAAGATTTTTATTTTGAATTGGGAAAGTTAGATTCCCACCTCCTCCATGAGAACCTTTTGTGAGAAACTAGGTCAACCCTCACCTTGCAAGTTGATTTTGTGGGGTTGAATTAGGTCCTAAGCCCAAATTCTATGATGTATCAAAGCCTATTCTATATCCATTATTGGACCACTTGCATTTGCCAAACTTTAGCAACCCTATGTGAGGGGGAGTGTTTGGAGGCCACCTTAATTGCGGTTACCCTTAGCCTGCCTTAGTTGTGCCTCTTTGGGGGTTGCCTTAATTGCAACTAAAGAGTGGTTTATTTTCTCGTCCACTAAAGTGTAACTTAAATATAGTATGTAAAGCTCAGATAATCCTTATCTTGTAAGCTGATTTTATAGATTGACTTTGGTCTCAAGCTCAAATTCTAGGAAATATTAGTAGAGTGCAACTCTGACATTAATACTAAATGCATTTTATCATGTGATATGTGAACATACTGTTTCTCAAGTGCATTAACTATTATTGTTATTATTATTGTTGTTGTTATTTCCAACAGCTTTAAACTTTAGTATGGTGTCAACTAAATCAATCTATAAACAATGAAACAATGAAACAACACCTTTGGCCTTTCTACCTTCTGTACCTAATAATTGTTCCAATTTTTTTTCTGGTGTTAAAGGCGAAGTATGTAAAGTTATGGATTACTTTCTTATTTTCTCCTATTATTTGTCTTGGCGGCATAACAACTGCTGTTGTACTTGGAATCATATATAGTGTTGCCAACACTTTCCAGCCACTTCCTGAAGACTTCTTCAAATATGGTATCATCATTTAAGAACCTTTCAGTCATATCTAGGATATAAACAAAATGGTTTCTAATGTGAGCAATATTTGTGTGAGGCTGAGTATAGTGCCTATAAGTGCAACCAATCTAGAGCTCAAAATAATGTCAAGGTAACTTCAGCAGATTTCAATACAAGCTTGATTGTTATTTTAATACATCTGGAGCTGTTTATTCACTGCGACCAATACAAACTAGTTTGTCCCTTTATGAACATTCTGTATCTCTTTATGCTGCTTCATTCTGGTTCAAATCTCATTTTAATCCGATGTTTAGTTTGCAGTTGGCTTCTATTTGGAAGAATTAGAACATGTAACGCACTGATGCTCTTTCCATTCACTTGTTACAGATTTGAGGGAACCTTTCAATCTTCAAAAGGGTTGGCTTTTGTGGGCTGGAGCTGGACTTGTTAGTGCCATAATTGCCATTGCATTGACCGGAGTTGCTGTATCTTTCTTCAGTGGAGAAACCCCACAAAGAGAGGTTTATGCTTTATTTTTCAAATTTTACTGGCAGATGCAGATGTAATTATTAGTTTCTTTATATATGTTAAACTATTTTCTTTGTAGCATGGGAGGAGGAAATTTAGGGTCACTGATTTTCCAATAGCATTAGTATTGGACCACTGATCTTAGACTTACATCACAGCAGTTTATAGTATGTTGCCGACTTGCCATCATGGATAGCTAACTATAGGTGGATCAGATTAGCTATCTCTTCCTCGTGTACCTTAGCAAATTAATCTGTCTTGATAGGAGTATTAATTTGTTCTTTTAAAGTTTGGCTTTTATAACTGTTTAATTTTTTTTCTGGACTTGAAACCATGTGGCTATCTCTTATATGCTTCTATAAACTGCTTTTCAGACTGACGCTCTTGTTCGCTTGCTTCCATTAATTGGATCTTCAAATCTAAGGTAATATAAGATATTCCGTTTCCTTATTTAAAATTGAAGTTGCGGCTTCAGTTATGCTTTGATTACCGAAATTGCAGAAAGTTGCAGTAAAATGAGGCTTATGCAGCCAAATTGTAGTTGCAGAGGTATCTAAAACCACAACATTGTGGTGACAATTGTGGTTGTGGACTTCTATCAATGAAAGGAATTTGTCAAAGTTTCCATCTAGGTTCTGTATCCCAGATTCTCAATCAAGTGACTGATTGTGTTTATTTTCATTGTAGTACTGCCTGCTTGGTGGGCATCACAGGCGTTCTTGCTCCACTCCTTGAGGAGACCATATTTAGAGGATTTCTTATGACTTCTCTAACTAAGTGGAATTGGTTGCCTTCATATATTTTTCCTTTCTATTTGAGACCTGTTGATTTGTTGATCAAGTTTTTTCCCCTTTTTGATTTTACCGTTCTTTCATTTCCTTATATCATAATAACTCATGTTAAAGAAACTACAGCTTGCCTTGAAAGTGGGACTTTTTCCTTTTTGAATTAGCTATACAATGGCAAGATAATTGACCAGAGAAGGCTTCAACAAGTGCAGCTTCAGCTACGCTGTAGTTAGCTTATCCTTGAAAAAAAAATGAAAAGTTGATTAGAATGTATAGTGAGTTTGCATTATACTAGCTAGTAGCTATTTTCCCTTCCAGTTAAGTTACTCACCATATTGGTGCATTTGGACTCATAATTTAGGGGGTAGCTCTTCAATCAACTTGGTGAACTTTAATATATGGAATTTTACCTTTAAGAGATTATACACACACACACACATACAAAAGGAGGACTGGGGAGGGTTGGTCTTAGATATTTTTAAGGTCCATATCGTCGTTCATAAAACTCCAACTAATGCACTACTCGTTTATATACAAACTTGAGCTTTTCAAAATACTGTTTACATAAGAGAATACGGAGGTTCCTAATGTGAGACTGCTAGCTCCAGAGATAGACAGTGAAAGAGGGATAATTAACAAGCAAGAAGCAGTAATATGACATTTAAGAAGAAAAGGTTTTGAAACTGACTGATAGTTTCATCATTTCATTACTGTGTACTAAAGTTTGATTCGGTTTTACTCTGTGGATCTTCTTAGTTCTTACCTAGATAGCCTGAAGAGGTCAAAGCCCTGTTAATAAATATATAAAAAAGAAGATAGCTACACCCAATATAATCAGTATTTTAATATATGTTTAAAATATGCTATACATTCTTCTTTGGATCTTCAATTGAGGAAATTTATTGCTTTGTGTATGAGTGATTAGTGAGCTTGAGGAAAAATGATTACTCAAGGATTCTGAACATTTTCTAAGAACAATATCATGATAAGGTCATATTTTGGTTTTTATTCTATTTTTTATGTGTGAAACTAGTAGTGTGTTGGTCTGAGTTATTTGGATTAGCAATGTTAGGTAAAATCAAAGCTTGAAGTTTTTTTATGCTTTCTTTGTGAAAATTTATCTATATAAATGAATATACTTGTATGCAAAATTTGTAGATTTAGCTTAATGAGATGCATCATGGATGCGTCAACTCAATTGTTGAAGTATGTTTTGTGAATTGATTGTTACTGGTGCAATTTTTCTCATTAACCAATTTCACTGTAGGGTTCCTACTCCAGTTGCTGTTATAATTAGCGCCACTGTGTTTGCCCTTGCACATCTCACTCCTGGAGAATTTCCACAGTTGTTTGTTCTAGGTGTAGTGTAAATACATGACAAGTTGATCTTCAGAAATGGAAACAATGAAGTTTTCTATTATAATGGTTAGGTAGACATTGAATATACAATAATTTCATTTGAAAAAAAAAATGGTCTTTTTATTTCAGAAGTTGTTTGTTTTCAGGTTCCATTTTCACAAAAAATTTAAAAAATGTCACTGTTTTTTATTTACATTTTCTGTTGATTTCATAATTTCCTACACAAATATTTAAGTATATAAAATAGATTGAATACATTTATGTAGTTATTTGTAGAAAAAGAAATGAAAATAGAAACGTATACTTTCTCTTAAAAGATGCTATTGTTCCTCCACTTACCGTGAAGAAAATAACCGAAATTTGTGACATACTTAGGGACTATTTTGGGGTTTTCATATGCTCAAACTCACAACCTTCTCACTCCAATAACTATCCATGCCTTTTGGAATTCAGGAGTGATATTATTTCTTACTTTTCTGCAGGTATTTATCATAACTCCATGTTTGCAAATTCTGTTATTTTTTACCGTCAACTTTCATTCAATATTAAGAATGCTTCTTCTGCTGTTTGTATATATAGCTTCAAGGGTACGATATCAGAGAATTGTTGCAGACAACTTGATGGAAACATTCTCTCTCTTGCAAGGATGTAGAGCATCATGTACATTATAGAATACATATCCATTTCTTTGCTTGTCTTCTCCCTTTCCCTGTTGCAAAACATAATCAGATTGTTGTTTCAAACAGTGAAGAAAAAATTATTTGATCATGAGAGTTAATATATATTCTATGAACTTTTAAATTTTCAGCAGGCCTGGTTGTCAAGAACTAGGCCTTTGTTTGAATATCCAATTTCAAATGGAGTACTGTTAGGCCACCGCACTTGACACCCACAGAGCAACACTCACAAATCACACAAACAATCATTGGAATGCACTTTTATTCATCTCATTATCAAAACGTTACACAGCACTCACAAAGGAATAAAATTCCTTTCACACAGGATCAAAGCCTATCACAATACAACAAATCCAAAGTGCCTCTACAACTAATGATTTGTCTTTATATAGACCAACCTGCATACAACACTCACTAACAAACTTAACAACCATACCGCTCCCAGCCTAACAACTTAAATTGTCTCTATTTAATTTTCTTCTATAGTAAGCCTTCAGTCCCTTTTCATTGTGTTAATCTAAATTCCTAACAAATACAGTAGAATGAAATGGAATATGTTACAAGACTTATTTTAGCTAGTTAATCTATTTTTCTATTTTAATGTTGGTAGTTAGAATACTTTGTTGTTAGCTATAAATAAGGATGCTTTTGAGATGAGTTAGAGACTTTCTTTTTAGATTCATTTTTATAAACTTGTCTATCTTCCCTTTAATTTAGTTTCATATGTTGTCACTATTTTCATTTACCTTAGCGATCGAAATTCCCATGAACTTTTGGTTGTTAAATTGGTTTCCTAGGACTGGGGTGACTCATGTAACTAGGGTTTCTGACTAGGGTTTTCAGTGCTACTTGTGTTTGGTTGCTATTTCGGTTTGTGACTGAATTTTGTGGTTGGTAAAAACCACTTTTCATGTCGTGAATTGCAGGGTGTTGTGTACGTTGCCACACTTGTGATGGAGGAAGATAAGCTTGTAGATGATGTTTTTACCTTCAGGCAAAGACTTATTTTGATTGTTGTAAGTATAAGCGAGTTTCTCATGTTCTTTGTGATCAAAATGGACGAAGGTCGGTATTATTGCACTATTATGCTCTCTATCTAGTCAGTTTTTTGTTCTTTCTTTTGTTTTATATTGAATGTGCATACTTACTAGCAGGATTTTTGTTGGCCATTTTCACTCTGGTGGTGGTGTTTGTGGTGGTGTTTGAAGAGGGTTGTTTTGATGTTGCTTAGTTGACATTGTGGCATGGTGTGTCGGTGCCGGTTGCATCAGTCCTAGGATTGGTAGTGATGTATTGTGGTGGCTGTTTGACTATTTGTTGGTAGACATTAGAGTCATCGGAAATTTCAAAACCTTATATATGCTTGTAAGTAAGGTACAAATTTTTATGGGGGATTTGTTTTCTTTTTTTTTTTTTCCTTCTATAGTTGAAAGAAAGGTGCCACTTTTATGGGGGCATTTTGTTTTTTTAATAGTGGAAAGAAAGGCACCACTTTTATGGAGTATTGTTATGGTGACCTCTATTGATGTATTTGAATGGGTTGCGTGCGTGTTTGTTTGGTCACGACGGTTGTTGTAACATCCTAAAAGCTTTAGTATGACGATATAGTATATTTAAATATAAATATTATAAATTTTTTTCTCATCTAATAATACTGTTAAATAATATCATTTGATAATAGGATTATTAAGAAAAAACTCTTAATATAAAATCTATAAGAAAAGATTTAAAGATTTAAAAGTCAAATCTTAGAAAAAGAAAATACAATATGGAATCAGACAAAAGATCATAGTCCTATATTGAGATATACCCTATTAGTAGATGATGTCAAAAGCAAAGAAGGATTATTAGTCTATAAGAAGAGGGTTGGTCAAATCTATGATCCTAGGATATGGTTTTAGATAATGATCTATATAAAAATTGATGTTATAAAGGACAGATGATGTGATGTTATGGTTCATAGGAATAATTATTAGTAACTTAGGTAAAGGATTCAAATTTCTACTCTAGATGATTCTATTAAATCACTAGACAATACTTCGATTAGATGTTAGAATTTAAGATTCAATAATATTATATGCTTAAGAGGAAGAGATTATTAAGTGAAAGCTTATATATAGTCCAGGTATTGAATAATTTATGTGATTTCTCTATTAATGAATTAAGTGAATTGTTAATAATCTTTACATTTACCCTAGAGGCCATAGAGGATGCAAGCTGGAGCAGAGTATTCGATGAATGGAGTGCGGAGACTGTTAGGCAAATTATTATGATTAAGTTTTTCCTATTACAAAGGTCATTGAAATCTTTATCATGATGAAACATATTTAATAATAAGGATAAGGAATATCTTTTTTAAAAGATAAATATAAGTATAGATAAATATCTTATTACAAACAATGCTATAAATAAAGCTGAATGGGTGGACATACGTATTGCATTGTGTTTTGTGTTATGAGTAACCTTAAAGCTTCACAATTCATAAATTATTTCTTAATAGATTTATTGAAATACATTACTGATTTTACACTAATTTTTCCATCAGATTTACCAATCTCATTAAGCTGGATGGATTTATGAAATCATACTTATGCGATACTGATGATTTTATAAGACTTTACTACAAAATTTCATTGATAATATTCTCATTGATTTCTGTTAAGATTTCCCTTATGTGAAAGGGTCTCATGATCATGTTGTACTATTTTGATATACATTTGATTCCTTGAAGATTGAGATGAGTTGAGATGTTGGTGTTGGGGTTAGATATTGACACATTCTCATCTATCCTGACTAGTCATTTTTTATTGTCATCTTTATTGTTATTAATATCATTCACAATGTCGCTATATAGTGTAAATAAAGATAATAAGAATTATATAATGATTAGGGACTTTATTTATTGAATATATTTTCCTAAGTACCCAAGTTATTTGAATGACATGGGAAATGGATACTATAAATGATTTGAAATGATTGTATTATGATTTAAGAACCTGTGGAGATTTCTTCTTGAAATTTTGTCAACTGATTTTTAATAAAAATCAATGTAATATTGATTTCATATATATATATATATATCTCACTTTTATGTTTCTTTGTATCTGATCTATTAATTATAATTGAACAATCAAATTGAGATTTTTTATCCTTTAATGGATGATGTCTCAATCTACTCTTTTGAAGACCATAGTAGGACACATTGAATGGATGGTGTCCCTACTTATCTAGTAAACAAAACAATGAAAGGACTCTAGAGAATAGCTCAGCTTATCTAGGACTAACCTTCATCGCCCTGGGGTCAAAGAGTTGCAACCCAAAGTCTCAATAAATATAGTAGAAACACAATTTATGACTCCAACTTTTATCATATTGTATTAGACAAAATTATTTTATCATGTCAAATAAAATATCGTGTGCTATTTATATATAATAAAACTATCAATTTGGTTGTTTATATCTTTTAGAGCACTTTTTATTAGTCTACATTTATTAGAAGAAACAAAGATACTGAATAGCTCCGCTAACAACAAATGTACATTGATATGTAATAGATGAAAGTAAACAAACAACAAGATATCACAATTTAAACATTGTAAGACCATAAGTATAAAGTATAACTAAAACAAATGTTATCTAGTATGAAGACCATATTTTATCTAACTAGTCTATTTTTATATACATAGATCTCTTTCTCTCTCTCCCTTTCTATGTGTAGGTGTGCATGTGGATGTAAGTGCGTGTATAAGATATGTACATGTAAGTGTGCATGAGTGTGTATGTGTTATACCAACTTTTTTATAAAAATCTTTATTATTATCCAACTATTCAACTTAAAGAAAAAATTTAATTTAGTTATTAATACAAAAAATTTTATTATAGTCTATCATTATCCATACTAC
>Ga0099825_1007932_pt1 | contig 12755 bp, 9 predicted proteins | sample SiratroredBW_FD_76838 | JGI IMG/M metagenome (GOLD analysis project Ga0099825, IMG submission 76838) | Root nodule microbial communities of legume samples collected from California, USA - Siratro red BW | ecosystem: Host-associated > Plants > Roots > Nodule | place: USA: California | collected...
GTTTCATTGTATTTGATTATATTATATCAATATTTATGGTCAATTTAAAGTTTCAATGAACAATATATATATATATATATATATATATATATATATATATATATATATATATATATATATATAAAATTTAAAGCAATTGAACATAACTACTAATATAGTATCTATTATTAATACATACATACTGTCAAAATTAATATTTAATTATTAAATATGTAATAAATAACATATTGTGTAATTTAATTCTTCATTAAATATAATTAAGTCTATTATATTTAGATTAATCTATTACATTTTTTTTAAAAAGATGAACACAAGTAATAGTGTGGTATAGATGAACACGAGTAATAATGTGGTATTTTTGTATGAGTATGATGAGATAAAGTTTAAATCAATATATAATATATTTTTTTATTTTTCTTTACAAGTACGACATCATTTAGTCATTTAGTTCTGAATGATGTCATACTGTTTTGAATGATGTCATACTGTTATGAATGACGCCATTCAATTATGTGTTTAGAGAAATAAGATTTATAATTACAAATGACACCATACACCATACCATATGACGTCATTTAGCTTCGAATGATAACATCATTCGGTTAAGTAGTTATGGAGATAAGGTTTATAATTTTGGATTCATACGACTCAGTATAATGTCATTCAGTTACCAGTGATTCATACCACTTTGTATTTAGAAAGACAATTATGTGACGAATCTATGCTTTGGACTACCTATCATAATTATATAGTGAATTATAATAAAATATTTATTATATAATTTATGTATTTATTATAAATATTTTATTATATTTGAAAAACTTTCTTTACAAATCTCTTTCTACACGCAAAAAGCAGATTGAAGATTTTTTTATCATTTAGTAATTTTATTTAATTTTTATATTACTCGATTTTTACACTGATAATTATTAAATAATATCATACTCTATATTCAATATTCTGAAAATAAAATTACTACTAAAATATATTTTTATTATATATTTGGTGAAGTATAAATAAGTTATAATATTAAATTAATACAATATAATAATATAACAAATATCAAAATACAATATAATAATAACATTGAAACAGTAAAATATATTTTTTTTAAATTCATTTAAGTAAATCGAGTGCGTTGCATGGGTAAAATAATAGTTCAAACATAGGCAACTACCTTTCATACACAAACGTTAACTTTTGGAATAAACTACTTTAATATGCGAACAAATAAAATATTATTATACACGTAAATAAACTCCTAGAAGGTAAGTAAATTTCTTAATCAGATAACAATTATGAATTTGATTTTGAAGTTTATATGTATTTAAGAATTCGTAACAAAAAATCTTAATATTTAAACCTTAACCATACTAGGAGATACGTTTCTTACCAATTAAATAGATTGAATTTTAAGGAAGTTTTTAAAAAATAAAATCATTTGTCAGATTTCGAAGTATTCTATATCCTTATATTTGAATTGAAAATACTATTTTGCTTAATTTATTCTTAAAATAATTATCTTTTAACTTTCTTGAACAAAAATACTTTTAAAGAGAATATTATTTTACAAAATTAAGAATATTCTAACATTTATGATTATTCGTTTGTAAAAATGGAAGGAAGTGTAATATCATTACAATTTTTTTTTATAAAAAAGTTTGTCTAAATTACTTTATAATGGAAAATAAAATAAAATATAGATATTATCTTTGAAAAAAAAAAGAGACAAAAAAACAAGTATGTAAGAATAAAAATATCAATATGAGTCTTCCCTAATCCCTACACGTGCCTCACCATCTCTCGTTCTCTCACTCCCTCTCAACTCAACTCTCTTCTGGGGTTTCTTCTCTCACATTTTGCTATTGCAACAACTCAAGTACACACAACCTCAAAAGCTCGTAAGTCTTAGTCTTTTGCTCTTTTCGTTCATACCCATGTTTTTGTTTCTCATAATAGTTGCTCCCAACCCTATTCTCCCCTTGTTGCTTTTTCATATTTTTTTTTTATTTTCCCTTTTTTTGCTACCATGTTCAATTTGCGGCTTTCCTCTGCATGAAATAATTGTGGATATCACAGAAAGGTTGAACTGTGTATGACTTAATATCATTGGGTTAAGGTGTGTATATAAAATTTGTCATAACTGTGTTTATTCTGGAACAAATAAACGAGACAAATTTGCACAATCCCCAGAACAATGACTGCTAAAGATGCAGTCTTCAAAAGAGGTTATGCCTTACACCTACTAGAAGCCTATTGTTCATTCTTAATTCAGAACCAATTGCAGAGGTAGTGAAATTTTCCTTCAAAGTACAAGTGTTTCACTCCACCAGTAAAGTTTAGCATCATTATTTGGACTAAAACCATTGACAATGTCCTGGTGCAAAAATTGGTACTGGGTCCTAGTGCAACCTTAACCAGACAATGTCCATACTTCATAAGAAGAAAGTACAAGTAAAAACTTCTAAGAAAATATGTGGGATTGGTCTAGAACCAGACAAACACATGTCACGTAAAAGAGCCTCATGTGGCCGCGATTCTGCACAGGATAGCATGCAATGCAAACTTCTGGAAAATATAATCGCCTTATTTTGCGGAGGTTTTAAACTGCAATTGCAATTGCAGTTTGTTCACATTTCTCGATATTGCAGGAAATTGTGGATAAATGTGGCTGATAGGACCACAATTGTGGTCACACAAACCAACCAAAATCCTTGATGTTGTGGTCAAAATGGTGGTGGCAGACCTTTTTAAAACCTTTAACCTTTTCAAACTAGCCAGCAAAAGTTTTTCCAAGGTAGGGAAGCAGTCTCAATGCTCAACAAAAATCCTAGAAAGGGAGCTCCGTGATTAAATATTTACTTTGCAATCATATATTTTGGGGTCTTTAAATTTAAATTAACAAAGATACAGATATCATCTAATTTAGAGAGTGTTTCTGATATAATGTTGTCTCTTGCTGGCTCAGTAGAAACATGACATCCTATGATTGTATAGTCTGGCTTGATTTATTTTGTGGCTTTAATTTTGTCATTTAAACCTTGAGAAATTTGTACTTCCTTATACTGCATACTTGTATTGTATGGAATGCTCTTCTCTTCACTATTTTATGTATTTTGTTTACACATCTTTACTCGTTCCTTTATTTTATATCTCTATAAATGCACTCTTAGGCTTCAATATGTCTTTCTTTCCAGGGATGGAGGCCATTGGTTCTATGGATGACCTCTTGGATTTTTCGTTGGACATAGGTAAGGAAGATGATGACGAAGACAAACCTACGAAATCCTGTCCTTCACTTAATTCAAAATGTGGCAACTCATCATTGTTTAGCCCATTGGTACCAGATGATCCGAACCATTCATATTCTGTAAGTTTGATATTCCAATTGAGTTATGACTTGTTACTTGTTAGTGCTTCTGTGATGCAAAAAGAGAAACAATAAGAACATTTATGAATATATGGATTGATTGGATTCAGCTGGAATTGGAATTTGAACTGGTGGCTTGGGTGAGTGAAATGCAGAAGATACATGGGATATCTTTTAGTGAGCATAAAAGGTTTCTAATTGACTTTCAACTTGTTTTATTAGGGTGCAGCTTTTGTTGCCGGATCAGGATGTCCCAGTTTTAGTGGTGATTAGTGGTGCTATTATTTATTTGATTAGGGGTTTCTAAAATTTTAAATCAGCTGGTGAAACTTATGTTTTCCTCCGTGCATGTTCAATGAAGAGGTATTCTGTTTAATATTAAATGGTGCTGAGATATTTTTACTTATTTTTCTATTGGCATAATTGTATTGGAAATCCTAGATTGGTAAATAAACAATATATTCTGTCTCTTTACATATTTGTGATGATATGCTTCCGAGGTTTTCATATTGTGAGGCCATATGTTCCTCAGTTTATAAGAAAATAAAACAGTGTGCACATTATTTTCTTGATCCATAAGTTACTCATCCTTGATTAATTGCATTGGTCTGATGCCTGTGTTGACTTGAAACACCTTTTTTTTTTACTATACATACGAAGTTTAACATGCCCCCACTTTCATGTTCCAGGAGTTTGTAGAAGAAGAGCTTGAATGGCTATCTAATAAAGATGCATTTCCTTCTCTTGAAACATTTGTTGACATATCATGTATTCAACCTGACACAGCCAAGATGCAAAAAACAGCTCTAGTAACAACCCCAATGCTTGAGTACAGCACAGGCAGTAGCAACAGTAATAACAGCAGTAACAGTATTTCCCTCCTAAACAGCTGTGATCACCTTAAGGTCCCAGTCCGTGCACGGAGCAAGAGACGCAGTAGGTGTCGCCCTGGCATTGCTGACGAAAACTCTGGTCAGCAAGTCTGGTGGAGACAACCAAGTAATGAAACTTCCAAGGCAGAAGAAGGGATGAAAATCTCGCCGATTGGGAGGAAATGTCAGCACTGTGGAGCTGAAAAAACTCCACAGTGGCGGGCAGGTCCCCTTGGGCCAAAAACACTTTGTAATGCATGTGGGGTTAGGTTTAAGTCTGGTCGGCTTGTGCCTGAATACCGTCCTGCTAGTAGTCCAACTTTTCGTAGTGATTTGCATTCTAATTCCCACAGGAAGATAATAGAGATGAGGAGGCAGAAGCATATGGGAATGGGATAAAATGCAAAGTGGTAGTGAGCAGAGCTTTTAGCGTTCAGCAAGCTAGGACTTAGAGATTTGATTTTCTTTTCGATTTTGATTTATTCTCATTTAATTTTTCGTTCATTTTTGCTATGGGTTGGTTTTAGACAGGGAAGTCAAAATTCTTGATTGAAAATGAAGTTAGGAAGGTTTTAAATTGCTTGTGTATTTGTTATGCAGAAAACAAGGAAGCCAAATTGGAATCATTTGATTTGGCTTTTTTAAGGTTGTAACATGTAGAGGTAAGTTGCTGGAATGATAATTGTTGTCCCTTTTCAGAAGAGAAGCTGTTCTTATCTGAACTAATTCTAAATTGGTAAGACAGTAGTGGTGCTGTTGATTGTTGAGGAAATATAGCACCATTCAAGGAGTGATGACATTATTCATGTATTTGAAGAAAATATTAAATGCTGTCTTATCTCAGATGTAAAGACAGGTATTTCTTTATTATTTGATCCTCCTTCTGAGGGGTCAAGATGCATGCAACAAAATTCGAATCAATCAAGCCTTGACTAATGGGTGGCAACATCTGTAATCTTTGTGTTTCATTGTCTTCCTTGGTTAGAATTTGCATACATGGATACAGTTCCTTTTTGGTTATAACATGCAAGGACTCGATATGATTGATCCTTAATATTGTGTTGAGAAATGGCTATGTACACTGTCGTTGAGCTAGTGATCATTAATATCAGTGATGCAACATTGAATTTACAGAACAAATACATTTGTTTGTTTTATCCTATATGACAAGTTGTAAAATTTTATGGTACCTTCTTGGGGCATTGAATGGTCAGTCTTTGATGCTGCTAAATCAGGCATGGTGGAATTTTCATTGCATTGTTATAATCATATTATGCATTGTGCTATCTGAACAATCTAAAAACTTATTCAAATGTGTTTCAGACTCTACAATCTAAAAACTTATGAATTAAAAAATTTAAATATATAGTCTAGAATAAATTTCTGGATATAAAAATATACTCTAGATTCTGAAAAGAATTTTCAGATTATACAGTTTAAAATATATTTTCAGATTACATAATCTTGAAATGTATAATAAATTGCATTATTAAAAAGTTCAGAATATATTTTCAGATCTGAAAATTATTTTAGATTATGTAATTTAGAATATTTTTTGAATTACATAATCCATAAATGTTTCAACTTTTACAAAAACACATGTATATTCAGATAATCAGTTCTAAGTAAAATAAAATTACCATATATAATAACAATTTTTGCATATTCCCTTATAATTTTAACTTTTAGAAGAATTTGTTTTCTCTTTCTATTATAGAAATTATTATACAAAAAGATATATTTTTTTTGTCCAAACACACCTATAAACTAAAACCATTAATAAAATAATAACAATCTTTTGCCATGATTAATCCACTATATTAAATCATTTTTTTTCGTGGAAATTAGAATGTTAACCTTAAAATTCTATTTAACTTTTTTATAAATAAAATGACAACATTTCTCATAAATTCATAGAGATAACAGAGTTCACTCATTTAAGCGAATTATATAAGATGACATTATGTTCAATGATAACAACTTAAATTTTTAATTTGAGATAAGATATTCGGAGGTTTTTCTTTTTTTCAAAATTAGATCAAAATTTGAACTTAAATCATTGGTGAATATTTATGGACTTGATTCAAAGTGTCCGAAATTTCTATATAGAGAAAATTTGATTTGACCGTGTTGGAGCCATCAGCAATTACATTTACAAAAGGAAATGAGTGTGACTTAAAAACCCTCAGCCTCTAACATCACCTACTGAAGAGCGTATGTTGCTCTTAGATACTCTATGATTTCTGCACTTTCAAACATTTCTATCCCAGTGTTTGGATCTTCCAAAAAGGGTACCTGTGAACCATAGCCATCATTCACACACCAAATACCATATCATCAAACAACTGTGCTTTTGCATAAAGGTTAAAAAACTCAACCTCAAAATTCAAGTACCTGGAAATGTCCAGTTTTCTGATATAGTATTTGTCTCTTTGGGCTACCCCTAGCACAACTGAAATGAAACATTAAAGTAAGATCAAAACACAAAAATATGACCCTTCATTTTGTATGATACTTTGGTATTAGTTAGAATCACAAACTGTTAGGAATCAAAGTATTTTCAGGGAAGAACTAAGAAAATCTGAACTTCTCTATTTTCACCCATCATACTACACAAGATACAAAGGAGCACTCTCCTTCCCACTGGATTAATCCAGTTACAAAACTAACTCTCCAAAAACTGACCCCTTCCCCTTAAACTTCCTATAAAAGGGGTCCTAATTACCTTATAGTCGTATTCTTAGTTATTGTTTTTAAACCTACTTATGTTGTATTTGCTTCCACCTAACACAAACCATGAATCGATGTTTTACAAATTACAGTTCACTTAATTAAAATACCAACAAAAGAATATTTTTCCTAATTAATGCAGAAGACGAACTTTGCTCTGGGTGGTGGTCAATGTTTCTAGGCATGGAAGTAGGCTCTTTCAAAATTGGTATAAGGTTGCCTACATTAGGCCCCCTTCTGATCCCTCAGTGCATGCAAAGTGCAACTGCATTTATCTATTAGTTAATCTTTGATAAATACAACAATTATAGTCTCAGCATTTAGTAAAAATCAATTTTAGTCCCTTCCGTTTTAAACATTATTGGTTTTGGTAATTGCATTTCTGAAATATGGTGAATTTCATCGTCAAGTTGAAATGAAGTACAGGGTCGGGGCAAAATCTATCTGATTGGATACGACCCCTATTACACAGGTTTATGGCAGAAGAAATAAGGGAAATGGGAATAGACCTATTTGATGTAGTTACAAGTAGTTAGGAGTTAGTTACCATGTCAACAGAGTTAGTTAGGAATAGGAGTGGTTTGTATAAATAAATGTTGGGGCCAGAGAAAGGGCAGGAAAAATATATGTTGGGAGGAGACTGTCCCTCAAAGAACCAGAGTTATTGTTTATGTAACACCATACATTGAAGAAAATATACATTGTTTGTCTTTCTTATCTCTGTATCTTTCTTAAGTTTCTGATCCAGTTTCTATAACTATCACAGTTCAGAAATACAGAGACCAAACATACTGTTTTTAAAATATAGGGACTAAAACCAGTTTTGGGTCCAATCTTGTAACAATTCTTCATACAAGGGGCATCCATGAGAAGATAAATGTAGCTGCATAACTGTAAAGGTCATGAAATTAAGTTTTCTATAATACAACCCCCCTCCCCCAGTTGGTTGCTCAGAAACATTGGTTTTACCTGACGAGCAAGTGTGGCAGCTCCAATTCCACAAGTACTTCACGTACAATCTTGCAGAAAGGAGACGCCTGAAAGAAACAAGTATTTCAAATTTAATATTCGGTAGCTGGAGACAATGGCTACATTATCATGCATAATCATCTTTAATTTAGGGAAAAAATTCCTGATTCATCAAGTATTATTAGAATGTATGGTTTGTATGTTGTAGACCAACCTCATATGCCCATAATTTAAGTGGCTTTGGAGGGAACTTTGCTGGAGTATAAATTGTCCCCTGGAAACAAAATCGAAGAATTGTAAATTATAATATGCTTTGCATACATAAAAATGAAATCGCAATGACACTAAAAAGACATTCAGTCATATACGCACCATCCAAGCATATGCTAAAAATTCCTTCCATTAACTTTGAAAAAAGGATTAATTTTCAGTATACTTTAGTTAAATATCAATACCCTTAAGAAAACGGGAGAAAAATTTGACAATACCTTTCCAATACGAGCAAGCATACCAAGACCAGCAGTTAGTGCCTGCAGAAAAAAAGATAGACCTAGATATTAACATCAATGACGGAATTCAACAGCTGGTGAAAAACCATTGACGGTGTCAGGTTCTAACCGTTAAAAATCCAAGTGATAAAGATAAAGGAACATTTCCGTCACCTACATCACAGACAATACAATCAAAAATAGGATATTTTCAGTTGAGTAAGGCACGCAAACTTAGTATTCACTAAACCATACATGAAAAGTTAAGGCTCTTAAAATGAAATGGAAGTACTTGCAAAATGTTCTATTGCTAAGCATATATAAGCAATATGCCAAGATGGTTTCCGAGGCAAGTAATGTAATTAAAGAGTTTAATGATTATGCATTGTCAATTTAATTTTTTTTTACACTGTCAATCAATCAGAAATCATATCGATATGACTGTTAAAGTATTATTGTCTAAACTTGCCTTCTTTTATGCTTGTAAATGATAAAATACACATTTTCAAATGGTAATTTTTCCTCTCCAATATATGTAATTATATTTAATAGATTGAAAAGTATCAGGAAAACAGACTACACACAGCATAAGCACATTACAGAATATTTTGAGACAAACCATATTTGTCAACCAAATACCGAATTATGTCATCTGATTCATACATTGAAACACCTGTGTTTGGGTCAACCTGAAACCAATAAAGATGAAAAAGAAAAATATTATTTCTCAGTTCTCACTCAAAGAAACCATGTAATCATCATGAGGCAGGATAAGGATAGTGATGCTAGATACATACATAACTAGAAACAAATTTTACATGAAAATTTATATGAACCAAATATAAAAAGTAGTTGATCATATGAAAATGTCCACGGTGTAGATCCTCTCAACTCTATCAGATGTAACCATTTGACTTCCGCTTTCTTCCTTTCCAGGAGTAACTGATACCAAGACCTCATTCTAGGTTATAATTTTGTTTTAAAACTTAAAGCTTCTGAGCCAATTTTCAAGAGGGTTGATGATGTAAAATGCCACAAGAACTCATGAACATCTTTACAGGATAGATTTTGCATTAATTAATCAAAGCAGTTTAGATTAGTGCACTTCAATTTCCTCCCTTTTAATGTACCCAGAAATCAACAAAAAATTACTAACTTTTTGTTGTTTAATTCAAGCTCAAAGGAATCAATCTTACCATGTAGGGGAACTGCAGTTTACCACCCATCTCAAGAACCTTTGGACGGAAATTTGGACCATTTCTAGGACAAGGATAGAAAACAACATCAAGGTCCAAAACAGCAACAATTTCTCTAACCTGCATGCAGTCATATATTAGCCCACAACAACAAAGAAGTCTTGTTAATATAATTGTTGAACCACAGGAAAGAGATATTGAGTTGAAACCAAGCATGTTTGAGATAGCACGGATGCTTTACTTAAATTGAGAAAATACAATAAATCAATAGATAGAGGAGATTTTATATCCTCTTATAATAAATTTATGATACGAAAATAAATAAAAGAATTCCTAATAATACATACATGATCTAGATATTCTTGATTATAAAAGATTTGCCTCTTATTCAATAATTATAACAGCAATACCAAAGGAAAACCACTATTACCCTATCAAGTAGTAAGATTTTGAAGCTTCAACTTTGTTATTATGCCTAATTTTATTCCCAAAAGATAAAAGGTTAGCAATAAATTCTGACAGAGAAGAGCAGGATTAGACTTTATCCTTAGGGATCACTGAACTCAGTGCTAATCTCCATACTCAAATTCAGGAATCAAAGGATAAGCACAATGATTATTCAAGACTTCAATCATAGCATGAGGTGACGATCAAATCATGGTAACTAACACTTCACACAATAACTGGCAAACAAAATTATTTATTTAAAGAGAAAAAATATTCTCATGAAAAGAACTTGAAAGAGAAGTTTATTTGAATCCTAAAAGTACTCATACCTTTCGGCAAAAGGGACAGCTGCACACGACCCAAGATGGCACATAATCAAAGAACAAAGTAGCACATGGAATTAGTGAATTCTGTAGGGAAGCAAATAAACAAAAGACTAACGTAAAGTACAAAGGCAAAACACAAAAAGCCAGTTATCTAACTTTGCTTTGGGAAAAGATGAAAATAAGGAAGTATTTAGTCCGTGCATGACTGCAAAGAAAGAGAGTAAAGTACCTCTCAAATTCATATATCTCAATATACTTCTCTGGGCGAGGACCTACTTTTGCTGTTTCTTTGATCACAATGCCTGAAATCATATTACTCATATTAACATGAAAAATACGGAATAAAACTGCAAAAGGAAGGGGGTAGAGATTCTTGAACTGTCAAACATAAATATGCTGTTATGAGATAGGAATCTGACACAATAAAAGTGCAAAGATACTACCAATAACAATAGCTTTGGAAATTTCACATCAACTAAAATTAAGATCAATTTACGGTAGAGGGGCAATTCTCATCTTACAAGTCGGTTTTATAAGATTGAGTTAAGCTTAAATTCACTTTCTAATATTAATAACCTTATCCCACTAGTGAGGTCAAGTACATGGATCATTGAAGGCCACTGGAATGATTAAAACAAATTTTCGGTCATATCATTCACCTTTAATAGTTTTTTTCCTGTGCCCCAAGTCTCATTTTTACCCCATTTCATAGGTCTGAAAGCCATGTGACATACTCTCCTCACCAAGTTAAAATTTACTCCACTCATTTTAAAAGTGCAAAGATACTATCACTAAAAACAAAATCTTTCAGTCAAAGCATGCAAGATACATGTGTGTAATTTTATTTGTGAACTTTATAAGCACTGCCTCTTAAGAGATATGTAATATTTAACTATCAGATAATATTTCTTTACTTGTAAGATGGTTACAGAGATCTTTCTTTAGATTTTTTCACACACAAATAAGTATTGTTGTAGCAAAAATTTGTGGGAAAACGAGCCAAATTTCTGTATTCTTTAGATCTTTTCACATATAGACACGCATAGGTAACCCTTGTTTTCTTTTCTGTATATGCCTCAGTTGCAAGTCAGCCAGATAATTAAAGCTTATGGTATGCAAAATAATGAGAACTAAACATAGAGAATGAGATGCTACCATTAAGTTCCAAAGCATATTGGCCTGGAGGAATTTCATCCTTAGAAACAACTGAAAAAGAATACCTGTCAATGGCACAACAAATTATGTTGGATAGGTTTTCAGATAGTGCTTTGTTTATATATACAACTATACATTGAGTCTAATATATAAATCATTCATGCATTCAGTAGGATCATTTGACAATCTAAAGGAAGGAAAACTCCAAAATGAAAACAAGACATCTTAATTATGGCCTTCTACTGCTTTGAACAAAAATAAACTTTACTTCATGGCCCCATTCATACACAATAAATTAAAAACACTTGAAACTGATCGTTTTACACCTTGCAAATAAAAAAAACGTATGCACTTTTTAATCTGTTTTAGTCTTAGCTGTCAAAATTATTTAGACTAAACCAGATTATAAAGCTAATATCTAAGGACTAAAACTTAATATTATACGGGTATAAGAACCAAATGAATAATTAAACCTTACAAAAATTGTCCCTTTGTAATACAATACTTTTAGAAGTGAAGATAATTTCAAATGACTGATCCAGCTTACGGTTCAGCTCCTAATTAAGTTCCATACTTAATTATAGAATGTATTTGATGACTTTTAAGCACCAGTCTCATGACAGCATTATAAACATAAAATCTTTCAAGGGAAGCCAATTCCAGCAAGTCTTAAACAGTATCACGATCCTTCTGTCACTAAAAATAATATAATGATCCTTCTATCAGAACAGCCATAACATAACACCAACCAGGTCAGATCCTTCCAACAGTTCGCAAATCTTTCTTACTGAAACAGCAGTTATTGTCAGCCATTTAACTGACTGTTTCTCTGTATTTAGCTATGTTAAAAACATCACACAAGCACACAACAAACTCAAGCCACTGATATTAATTTACCACCACTCTTCCTATATAGTTACTTTCAAAATTTCTGACCAAGCTATTCTATGCACAAACCAGATACGGACTAGGAATTAAAGAGAAAATCAGCTTCGAATTCCCAGTGTCACAACCCAAAAGACTAAGGACTTATTTGAATCACTTCTTCCCTTTTTTGCTTTAATCCAAAACAACTATTTAAAAAAAAAAAAAAAAAAAAAAAATAAGTTGGGGATGTTTTTTAATTACATATTGAAAATTAAAAAAAAATTTTAAAAAAAAGAAAAAGGGCAAGGGGAAAAAAAAAAAAAAATATAGAAAAA